>OCPN01000043.1_pt1 | contig 70267 bp, 69 predicted proteins | sample 1476971 | NCBI WGS metagenome assembly OCPN01 (sample SAMEA2580251, study PRJEB22360) | human gut metagenome | biome: human gut; feature: human-associated habitat; material: faeces | place: Denmark | collected 2008/2010
AGCACCTGCCTTGCACGCAGGGGGTCAGGAGTTCGAATCTCCTTACCTCCACCATAAACTCTAAACATTTGTTTAGAGTTTTTTTATTTTTCTTAAATATATTCAAATCTAAAATAAATCTATTGATTTAACTAATCTTAAAAGTTTTCCACAAAATTTTAAAAAGAATAACAAGTTATCCACAGAAAACAAATAAGTTATCTACATATAGGGAGTATTTAGTGGATAAATATTTTAACGGAAAGATAATATATAATAATTATCTTTATATGGTATAATTTACAGTATTAATATCTTTAATGAGAATAGAAGGTGAATACCTAAAGATGTCGTATAGAATAAAGCAATTTTTATGGGCTATTTCTGCAAATTTTAAAGAGTTAGATTATAGTTATGTAAGATCAATCTTAAATGATTATGAGTTTAGCTTATTTAAGAGATTGAAAAAAGGAGAACAGTTACATTCTATAAAGGTTTCTAAAGATTGTGTTAATTTAGCTAAGAGTAAAGGAATAAATTCAGAGAGTGAATTAAGAAACTTTTCTAAGCTAGGATTATTACATGACATAGGAAAATTATATTATCCTTTAAATATAATGACAAAGTCATTTTTAGTGTTAGGTAAAAAAATATCTAAAAATAGAATAAGTAAATTTCAAAATATAAAACCAATATATATTTATTATAATCATGGTGATAAGGCATTTGATTATCTAAGGGAAGATGATTATGATAAGGAGTTTGTAGAAGCTATTAGAGGACATCACTCTATTAAATCTAATGAAAACATATTGTTATGTATATTAAAAGAAGCTGATGATATGAATTAATTTTAAGAATAGGTGCATAGTTTTTTAATAAGTTTTATTAAAGCTAATATTCAGTATAAATCATGAGGAAAATAAATTAAACAAGTGATAATAACTTAGTTTTATAATTGTTAGTCAGTATAAATTATTTTGAAATAATTTTATAGAGGTAAATAATTTATTCTAATTTCAATTATAAGAATAATACTTCATATAAATATAAGGATAATATTTTTTGGATTTTAGTTTTAGTGAAGTTTTATTTTATATATATGAAATGTCAAAATTTAAGGAGGGGAAGTTTTGAAAAATAAGATACTTAATACAGTTCTTATTAGTATCTTACTTCTAGTTGTAGTTTTTTTCGTTTCAACTAATTTTATTATTAATGTTCAATGGTTTAAGGAAGTAGGATATTTAAATGTATTTTTTACTAAGCTTATAGCTATATGTAAGTTATTTGTACCTATATTTATTTTATATTTTTGTGTAATAGCTATATATTTATTTACTTTGAGAAAAAGTATTAGAAGCTTGGTAGGTGATACTAAGTTTAAGTCAGTTAAGAAGTACTTTTTATTATCAAATTTAGTAATATCAATATTAGGAGCTGGAGCTACTGCCACAACTCAGTGGTATAAAATTCTTCAATTTACTAATGCGGTTCCTTTTGGAGAAGTAGATCCTATTTTTAATAAGGATATATCTTTTTATGTTTTTAAATTACCTTTAGTACAGTCTCTTTTTAGTACAGCTATTTCCCTAATAATTATTTTAGTTCTTATAACAGTTATTATATATTTAGCTTTAGGGTTTAAAGATAAAATTTATCAAAATAAGGATAACGTTATAAATATAAATAGTAAAACTTATGGAATAAGAAAATTTGCAGGAAAACAACTAGCAGTTTTAGCTTCAGTATTATCACTGCTTATAGGATGTAGCTATTTATTAAAGTCATATAATTTAGTTTATAGTACTAGAGGAGTATCCTATGGAGCTGGTTATACAGATGTTAAAATAACAATGATATTTTATAAGGTTATAGCTATAGCTTGTGTAATATCTTCAATAGTAGTTTTTATTTCAATTTTAAAGCTTAAATTTAGACCTATTATAATATCAATTGCATCAATTGCTGTACTTATTGTTTTAGAGCCTGTAGTAGCCATTTTTACTCAACAGTTTGTAGTTAAACCAAATGAAATGGAACTTGAAAAACCTTATATTTCATATAGTATTGATGCTACTAAAAAGGCTTTTAATATTGATGAGATTGAAGTTAAAGAAATGGAACCAAACGAAAATATAACTAGTGAAAAATTAGAAGATAATAAAGATATTATTGAAAACCTAAAGGTTAATTCAACAGGACCTTTATTAAGTTTTTATCAGCAAGTTCAACTTATAAAAAATTATTATGAATTTAATGATGCAGATACAGATAGATATAATATAAATGGTAAATATACTCAAGTATTTGTATCTCCAAGGGAAATAAATAGAGAAGCTATGACAACATGGCAAAATAAGCATCTTAGATATACCCATGGGTATGGATTAGCTATGAGTAGGGTTAATAGTGTAACAGAATTTGGACAACCTGACTTTGTTATGAAAGATATACCGACAGTAAATACAACAGATATTAATCTTGAAAATCCAAGAATTTATTTTGGAGAAAGTGATAATGATTATGTTATTGTAAATACTGAAGGGGGAGAGTTTGACTATCCAACAGGAGATACTGAAAATACATTTAACTATAATGGAACTGGTGGATTAAAGATGACACCTTTTAATAGAGTGTTATTTAGTATTTATGAAAGAAATCCTAAAATATTAATGTCTAGTTCCATAACTTCTGAAAGTAGAATAATTCTTAATCGTAATATAGTTAAGAGGGTTCAAGAAATAGCTCCGTTTTTAACTTATGATAGTGATCCATATATAGTAGTTCATGATGGAAGATTGGTTTGGATGATGGATGCATATACATCAACAGATAAGTATCCATTTTCAGAGCCTCATGAAGGAGTAAACTATATAAGGAATTCAGTTAAGGTTGTGGTTGATGCTTTTAATGGAAATGTAGATTTTTATGTAACAGATGAGAATGACCCTATAATTAATTGTTATTTAAAAATATATAAAGGTTTATTTAAGCCTTTATCAGAAATGCCAGAGGATTTAAAGGACCATTTTAGATATCCTCAAGACTTATTTGAATTACAAAGTAAGGTATTAACAAAATATCATGTAGATGATCCTATTAAACTATTTACTGAGGAAGATTTATGGGATAGATCACTAGAGGTTGTTAAGCATGGAGGAGAGAACCTAAGTCAAGGAGATGAAGGTAAGGAAGAATCTATTCTTAATAAGGCAAAAGAAAATAAAAATAATGAAGCTGAAAATGAAGGCCTTTATCTTATGACGAAATTACCAGATGAAGAAAATGTTGAAATGATGCTTCTAGATTATTTTAATATGAGAGGAAAACAAAGCATGGTAGCACTTTTAGGAGCTAGAATGGATGGAGATAACTATGGAGAACTAGTTATGTATAAATTCCCTCCTCAAAGAACTATATATAGTCCAATTTTATTTAAGAATAGAATACAACAGGATCCTAACATTTCTAAGGAAATAAGTCTTTGGGCTGGGAAAGGATCTGAGGTTATATATGGTGATATAATTATTGTTCCTATAGAAGATTCGTTACTATATTTAAATACAATTTATCTAAAGGCAAATTCAGAAAATAGTATGCCTGAAATGAAAAGAGTAATTCTTTCTAATGGAGATAAAATAGTTATAGAAGAAAATATAGAAAAGGCACTTTTAAAGCTATTTAATTATAATTCATTTGAAGAGAATAAAAACTCAAATAAGGATGAAACTTCAAATACTGAAATAACTTCAGATAACAGTGGAGTAAAGGAAGCTGCTGATTTATTTAACAAAGCTATAGAGGCTCAAAAAAATGGTGACTGGGCAACTTATGGAGAGTTTATAAATAAATTAGGTGATGTTTTAAACAAAATGTCGCATGAGTAAATTAATTATTGGTTCTTAAAAAATAACTAAGAATTAGTTAAAATTTTTATATTGTAATTTATATAAACTAAATTTAAATAAATTTGAGTATTTTAAGTAGATTTTTTAATTTTGATTTATTAAGATTTTATAGAAATTTACTTGAATACTCTTTTTTTATATTGCTATAATTTTAGGAATGATTACAATAGTATATATATTTTATGATATAATTTTTAGTGGAATATATCTAAGAGCTAGGGGTGAAACATATGGATTATGATGTGTTGATATTAGGTGGAGGAATCATAGGATGCTCTGTTGCGTATGAGTTATCAAAGTATAACTTAAATATAGCTCTTATAGAGAAGGATTTTGATATTGCAGATGATGTTTCCTTTGTTAATACAGCAATTGTATATGACGGTTCTGAATGTAAGGACAATTTAATGAGTTACTTAGAGAATATGGGAAACATGATGTTACCTGAAATAACTAAAAAATTAAATGTTCCATTTAAGAGGGTAGGACATTTAACTATAGCTGATAATGATGAAACAGTTAGAATAATTGAAGAGAACTATAAGAGAGCTAAATCAAGAGGAATAAATAATATTTATTTAATTGATGAAAAAAGAGCAAGAGAAATAGAACCTAATTATAAAGGTGAAATAAAGAAAGCTATGTATTCAGAAAATATAGCTGTTACAAGTCCATATGATTTAGCTATAGGATTTGCTGAAATAGCTTATGATAATGGAGTAAGCTTTAGATTAGAGGAAATAGTTTTAGATATTCAAAGCATAGCTAAAGGCTTTAAAGTAACTACGAATAAGAATAAATTTACTTGTAGATTTGTTATAAATACAACTCCAGGTGAACATTATACTATAGATCAAGATAAAGATTATGAACAAAAAAATGCTTTAAAAACATATTATCTATTATTAAATGATGAAATAAAAGAAAAAACATCAAATATAGTTGTTAAATTAAAAAATGAAGAGGAGTTTATAATTCAAAAGAATACTGTTAATGGGGATACTTTAATAGGTATAAACTCAAACAATTCATTAGGTTTTATGAAGTCATTAAAAATAGCTAAAGAGATGATAAATAGCATTAGTAGAAAACATGTTAAGGATATTTTCTATGATAATCATAATCAGGATAGACTGATTATAGATGATAGTAGAAAAAATAAAGGATATATAAAGGTTATGGGTAATCACTATGGAGAGGTTACTATAGCCCCAGCTGTATCTAAGATAATATGTGATGAGATAATAGATAAATTAAATTGTAGTTTAAATAAAAACTTTGTAGATAAAAGAAGGGAATTCTATCGTTTTAGAGAATTATCTAATGAGGAGAGAAATGAACTTATATCTTTAGATAAGAGGTATGGAAAGATAGTATGCCTTTGTAATGGTATTAGTGAAGGTGAAATTGTAGACTGCATAAGACGTCCACTAGGGGCAAGAACTGTTGAGGGTGTAAAAAGAAGAACAGGTGCTACCTTTGGAACTTGTCATGGAGCTTACTGTATAAGCAAAATAATAAATATATTAGCAAGAGAGCTTGAAAAAAAGCCAACAGAAATAGTTGAGGATTCAAAGAATTCCAAGGTTTTAGCATCTAGAATTAAGGAATTTGATAGAGTCTAAAGGGGTGGTTTAATGCATAAAGATATATTTACTAGTGTGGTAAGAGTTAGAGGATCTAAAAAATATAATGTAGTTCCTGTAAAAAGTAATAAACCAGTTGAGATATCTAAGTGGATTGATTTTTCAAATGTTTTAAGTAGATTATACGTTGGAGTGCCAACTAAAAGTGGAAATGTGGTATGCAAAAATATAATGAATACTGGCGTAGACATTATATGCACAAAAAATCTACCAAAAGATAGTTAAGAATTGACAAAAAGCAAATATTAAAGTATATTTTTTATATATTATGTTTAAATTAATAATAAACCGTTGATCAGGCTAGTAATGTTATATATTGCTTTCAGAGAGCTAGTGGTTTTGGTGTGAACTAGTACAATATTTTCATGAATCCACCTGTGAGGGACTGTGATGAGCAGTACGGAATTAACCGTTAAAGTTTTTAAGAGGATAAAATCTTTTTTTGATTTTATCAATTAGGGTGGCAACGCGGAGTCTTTTCGTCCCTTTTTATAGGGAATGGAGGCTCCTTTTTTATATATTTTTTTAGTTAATAAAATTTTAAATATAAATAAGGTTCTTGAAAGGAGAATGGCAATGTTAGATTTAAAAAAGTTAAGAAGTAATACTGAAGAAGTGAAAAAAGCTTTATCTAATAGAGGAGAAGACTTTGATGTAAATGTTATAGACGAAGTTATAGCTTTAGATGAAGAAAGAAGAAAAATTTTAGTTGATGTTGAGGCTTTAAAGAAACAAAGAAACGAAGTATCAGCTGAAATTCCAAAGAGAAAAAAAGCTGGAGAAGACGTTACAGAAGTAATGGCTGAAATGAGAGAAATAGGGGATAAAATAAAGGCTGATGATGCTAAAGTTGCTGAGTTAAACGATAAAATTAACTACATCATGCTAAGAATTCCTAATATACCAAACCCAGCTGTTCCAGAAGGGGAAACTGATGAGGACAATGTTGAAATAAAAAGATGGGGAGAACCTACTAAATTCAACTTTGAACCAAAAGCACACTGGGATTTAGGAACAGATTTAGATCTTTTAGACTTCGAAAGAGGTGGAAAGGTTGCTGGATCAAGATTTACAGTTTACAAAGGAATGGGTGCTAGATTAGAGAGATCTATAATAAACTACTTCTTAGATAAACACACATTTGAAAATGGATACACTGAAGTATTACCACCATACATGGTAAATAGAGATAGTATGACTGGTACTGGTCAACTTCCAAAATTCGAAGAAGATGCTTTCAAAGTAGAAAACAATGGATATTTCTTAATACCAACAGCTGAGGTTCCTGTAACTAATATGTACAGAAATGAAACTTTAGAGGGAGATAAACTTCCAATAAAACATGCTGCATATAGTGCTTGTTTCAGAGCAGAAGCTGGTTCAGCAGGAAGAGATACAAGAGGGCTTATAAGACAACACCAATTTAATAAAGTTGAGTTAGTTAAGTTCTGTAAACCTGAGCAAAGCTATGAAGAATTAGATAAATTAGTTCAAGATGCTGAATCTGTATTACAAGGTTTAGGATTACCATATAGAATAGTTAGAATATGTAAAGGTGATTTAGGATTCACTGCTGCATTAAAATATGATATAGAAGTTTGGATGCCAAGCTACAATAGATATGTTGAAATTTCAAGTTGTTCAAACTTTGAAGATTTCCAAGCTAGAAGAGCTAACATTAAATATAAAAATTCTCCAAAGGAAAAACCACAATTTGTTCATACATTAAATGGATCAGGGGTTGCTATTGGAAGAACTGTAGCTGCTATATTAGAAAACTATCAACAAGAAGATGGATCAGTAGTTATACCAGAAGCTTTAAAAGAATATATGAGATGTGATTTACTAAAATAATTATAGTTTTTTTTAGAAGAAATATATAATTAGATTTATAGTTATATATTAAAATAAATAAGTTTAGTATAGAGTTAAAAAAACGGTATTAAAAATACCGTTTTTTTTATTTTTGTGTCAAAAAATAAATCATTAACATAGTATAAATTAGGTGAAATAAAAGTGAGGTGTAATTATTATGGATAATTGTAAATATAACTATAAATGTAATTGTGAATGTAATTGGGATAAATATGAGGATAATTGTCATAAATGTAGAAAGTTAGAGAAAGTAGCTGAAGAGTTAACTAGAGAATCTGCTGAACTTAATGAAGCAGTTGAAGAAAAACTTGAAGGTGTAAAATATATTCAAAGAGAAATTGATGAATTAGAAGAAAGATTAGAATGTTTAAGAAAAAAACAAAAATCTTTATTATGTGAAGCAATGGAACTAGATAGGGAGTTAGACAAGACAGTTTTTGAAGCTTTTAAACACTTATTTGCTACAATTGAATGCTATAAAAAATGCAAAAATAATGAAAGACCTGAAAGACCAGAAAAACCTGATAAACCAGGAAGACCTGGATGTGGTTGCAAATATTGCTGTAAGGATAGATAATAAACTTATTTTTGTATAGGTTTTAAATTTTATATAAAAGATACTGTATTTAAATCAAATATAGTATCTTTTATTTTTATTTTTTTATAAAAAAAGTATTGACATAAATTTAAACCGTTGATATAATAATTATCGTACCGCGGAGAGATGGTCGAGTTGGTTTAAGGCACCGGTCTTGAAAACCGGCGTGCGTGTGAGCGTACCATGGGTTCGAATCCCATTCTCTCCGCCACAAGTGGAGAATTACTCAAGTGGCTGAAGAGGCTCCCCTGCTAAGGGAGTAGGTCGGGCAACCGGCGCCCGGGTTCAAATCCCGGATTCTCCGCCAAAGCATCTAGTTTTACTAGGTGCTTTTATTTATGTTTAATGTAAAATAAAAAATAATTTGAAGAGACATTTACTTTATAAAGTATTTTAGATAAACTTCTTTATGTAATTAATAAGTCTTAAAAAACAGGTTTAAGCAAAATATTTTTATAATTTATTAAATACAAAAATTGTTAATATAAAATTTATAGATAATATAATCTTGTTTGTAGTTAAAAATGTATAATTTAATTATATGAATTTTATTGGGAGGAGATATTTTGAAAGGATCATCAGGGCCAGTTAGACCTAAAAAACCAAAAAGATCAACAGCATATACACTATCTTTATATTTAGGATGGAGTAGTATTTTTGCAGCACTATACTTTTTTATTGTAGGATTACCTTTTTCAATTCCTGGTATTATTGCTGGTTACATAGCTTTTAAAAAGCACAATGAAGGTAAATTACCATTAATATTAAATATAATAGGATTTCTTTTAACAGTATTTACTTGGGTATTATTTATGAAGATACCATTAAAATAATTATTAAGAAAAAAGATACTATAATGGAATAAAAAATAGTATCTTTTTTTATAAAAAAATAGTTGACATATAAAATGAAAATGATATAATAATAAATGTGTCAAACATGGAGAGATGGTCGAGTTGGTTTAAGGCACCGGTCTTGAAAACCGGCGTGCGTGTGAGCGTACCATGGGTTCGAATCCCATTCTCTCCGCCACAAGTGGAGAATTACTCAAGTGGCTGAAGAGGCTCCCCTGCTAAGGGAGTAGGTCGGGCAACCGGCGCCCGGGTTCAAATCCCGGATTCTCCGCCAAAAGCATCTAGTTTTACTAGATGCTTTTTTTTGCTTAATTTTTATTTCTTTTAGAGAAGTCATGTTCTCTAAGACATTCCTTAATAAATAGCTTAAGCTTTTCATTGTCTTCATTTAGAAGCTCGATAAACGCTTCTTTAAAAACCTTTTTAAAAAATCCAGTAAGTAATATATAAATAATAAAAGTAAAAAATATAAAATAAAGAAATGTGCTCATATAGATTTCCCCTCCTTAATTAAAAAATATTATACCATAAATTTGAATTTGAGTAATTAAGAGTAATTAAAATAAAGAATTTTTATGAAATTTAACTAATTAACATAGTATTATTCCTAAGAATATTCCTAAGAAAATTGATTTGAATTAGATTTATTTTCAATAAAGTTTAAATTATTTATCACAGAGCATATATTAATCCAAGAAAAATATAAATATATATGAAGCAGTATTTTATGGAGTTATGAATGAAAGTTGAAAAACTAAATGATATTAAAAATAATTCTAAGGAAATTATTTTTAATAGTAATTCTAAAATAGTCTTATTTAGTGATTGTCATAGGGGAGATGGCACATATAAAGATAGTTTAGCTCCTAATATCAACATTTATCTATCAGCTATAAGGTATTATTATAAAAATAAATTTACTTATATAGAAGTTGGAGATGGTGATGAATTATGGAAGTTTAAAGATATACAAGAGATATATGATATGAATTATGAGATCTATGAAGTTTTAGAAGAATTTAAAGAAAAAAATAGACTTTATATGATATATGGAAATCATGATAAGGATAAGAGTAAAATAAAATTTTTAAGGAAAAACAAGAGAAGAAATAGATTTAATCACTCTGCTTCAGATTTTTATAGTACTTTAGAGATATATGAATCTTTAGTACTAGTGCATGAAGAAAGTAAAAAAGATTTTTTTGTAATTCATGGTCATCAAATAGACTTTTTAAATAATGAATTAGCCTTTTTATCAAAATTTTTAGTGAGATATGTCTGGGCTATTTTAGAGGCTTTTATGGGATTTAAAGATCCTACAAGTCCTGCAAAGAGTAATAATAAAAGAAATTTATTTGATGAGAAAATAAGCAAGTGGGCAGAGGAAAATAAAACTAGAGTTATTTTAGGACATACTCATAAAACGCTATTTCCTAAGAGTAGGAATGAATCAACATACTTTAACATAGGGTGCTGTGTATTACCTAGAACTATTACAGCTATAGAAATTGAGCGTGGAGAGATTTCACTTATAAAGTGGACAATAAAGGCTGATGAAAAGGGATCACTTTTTGTTGGAAGAGATATTATAGGTGGACCTATTAGAATAGAAAATTATTAAAGAAAAAACTCTAATGTTATACACAAAAAACATTAGAGTTTTATATTTTCTGTTGATAATTTCAATTTTTATGTTAATAAATTATATTTTAATTATCATTTTTCCCCTTAGCTTTTACTTCTTTATGGTGTGCTTTTTTCTCTTTTTCTTCTCTCTCTTGCTCTTCAAGAAAACATGCCATTGGATTGCCAAGCTTAGTTTCAATTTCAGCTGTAGTATCCATAAATTTTTTGAAAGTATCACCTATTTTCATTTAAAACACCCCTTATTGGTTAATAACCATCTTTATGATTATTTATGATTTCACCATTATTATATAATGTATTGTAATCTATTTCTATAATAAAATACCTTATATATTTTTTTTGTCATATTGCTATTTAAAAGGCATAATTAAGTATAAAATGTTATTATAAGAGGTAATAATTTGGAAATATATAAATAAATTTCGAGGTGTAAATATGGGCTTAAAAATTATATATGGAAGAGCGGGTACTGGTAAAAGTACTTTTTGTATAAATCAAATAAAAAAGAAAATAAATAATTCACCTAACAATAAATTAATTTTAATTGTTCCAGAACAATTTACTTTTCAGACTGAGAATAAAGTGTTAAGTGCTATAGGAGAAAGGTATGTTTTAAATGCTGAGGTTCTTAGTTTTAAAAGACTTGCTCACAATGTTTTTAATGAGTGTGGAGGATCAACTAGAACTATTATGGGGGATGCTGGTAAAAGCATGCTTATTTTTAAGGTCTTAGAAGATTTAGGGGATAATATGACTGTGTTTAAAAATGCTTCTAGACAAAAGGGCTTTATAGACATAGCATCAAAAACAATAACTGAGTTTAAAAAGTATAATGTTAATAATGAAGTTTTGGATTTAACTATTAATGAAATAGAAGATGAAAATCTAAAAATGAAGATGGAAGAATTAAAGGATGTTTTTAATGAATTTAACTCAAGACTTCATGAGGGATATGTTGATGAAGAGGATCAACTTTTACTATTAAATGAAAAGTTAGATGGATGTTCTTTATATGATGGAGCTGAAATTTGGATAGATGAGTTTAGTTCCTTTACTCCAAATCAGTTAAGTGTTATAGGAAAATTATTAAAAAAAGCTAAAAGTGTTAACATAACTTTATCCATAGATGAGGTAAATTCACCTAAAGTGGAAAGTGATCTTTTTGTTGCTACAAAAAATACAGAAAAAAGGCTAATGAATTTAATACAAGAAGAAGGAATTGCTTTTAATGGATATATTAATTTAAATGAGGATATTTCATATAGATTCAAAGAAAATAGGGAATTAGCGCATATAGAAAGGCAACTCTATGCATATCCTTTTAAACAGTATAGAGGAAAAAATAATAGTTTAAGGCTTTATAGAGCAAATAATAACTATGATGAAATTGAGTTTGTAGCTAAGGATATATTAAGACTTGTTAGAGAGAAGCAATACAGATTTAAAGATATTTCAGTAATATGCAGAGAGGTAGATAATTACGAGAAGGTTATATCGGCGATTTTTGCAGAGTATGAGATTCCTTATTATATAGATAAAAAGATAGATATAGCTAGTAATCCACTTATTGTTTTTATAAACTCAGCAGTAGATATAATAAGCAAAAATTGGACTTATGAAAGTATGTTTAAATATCTTAAAACTGGACTTATTAAAGAGTTTAGAGGGATTGAAGGGGCAGAGCTTATTGATGAACTAGAAAACTATGTATTGGCCTATGGAATAAAGGGTAAAAAGTGGATGGAAGAATGGGTTAACTATAGTTCTAGCATTTTAAAAGAAGAAGAGATATCAGAGGAAAATAAGCAAAGATTAGAGAGATTAAATGATATTAGAGAGACTATAGTAACTCCTTTAGATGAGTTTAACAAAGAGTGCAAAGGAAAGAAAACCTTAAAGGAATTTGCCATAATTTTATATGAATTTTTAGACTCTAAATTAGATATTATGGATACCATAGATAAATATGTTGAGTATTTCAAGGAAAATGATATGGCAATTGAGGCAAAGGAATATTCTGAGGTAAGAGATATTTTCATAGATGTTTTAGAGCAAGCAGTTGATGTTCTAGGAAATGAAGTTATGAATTTAGATGAATTTATGAAAGTATTAAATATTGGATTATCTCAATATGAAATGGGTTTAATTCCTGTAGCCTTAGATCAAGTAAACATAGGGGATATAACAAGAATAAAAAGTAGGGGAACAAAGGCTTTATACATTATAGGAGTAAATGATGGGGTGCTCCCTTCAGCTAGCAAAGAAGAAGGAATATTATCAGATAATGATAGAGAAATTTTACTTGAAAAAGGGATTTCACTAGCTTCAGATACTAGAACAAAAATCTTTGAAGAGCAATTTTTAGTTTATACAGCCTTTACCATAGCAGAGGAATACTTAGTTGTTACTTATCCTTTAGCAGATTTTGAAGGTAAATCTCAAAGACCTTCTATTATAGTTCATAGACTTAAAAAGATACTTCCAAATGTAAAGGAAGAAAGTGAAGGCTTTAAATTAGTAAATGATAAGTATGATAAGATTTCTGCTAAAATTCCTACTTTAAATGAGCTTATGATAGCAATTAGAAAAAATTATGATGGTGCTGAAATAGAGGACTATTGGAAATATGTTTATGATTGGTATTTAAGAGAACCTAAGTGGAAAGAAAGAATAGAGTATGTAAGGAAGGGGCTTGAATACACTAATTTAGAAAATAATATTTCCAAGGAAAAGGCTAAAAAGCTTTATGAAGATAATAAAAATAAAATTTCACTAAGCGTTTCAAGATTAGAGAGATATGCCCAGTGTCCATTTGCTTACTATATACAATATGGATTAAAAGCTAAGGACAGAAAAATATATGAGTTTACAGCACCTGATTTAGGTAGCTTTATGCATGAAATATTAGATGAGTTTACCAATGAAATTAAAGAAAAAGATTTAAAGTGGAGTGATTTAAGCAAGGAGAATTGTAGAAACATAATAAATTCTTTAGTTGATAATCAGGTTAAAAACAATAAGTCATCCATATTAAATAGTTCAAAGAGATATTCTTATTTTACAGATAGATTTAAGAGAATTCTTACAAAATCAGTTATGGTAATTAGTGAACAAATGAAGAGAAGTGATTTTGAAATTTATAAAAATGAATTGGCTTTTGGATTTTCTAAAGATGTGAACTCAATAAAACTAGACCTTCCTTCAGGAGAAAGTTTTTATTTAAATGGAAGAATAGATAGAGTTGATAAATTAAATTTAGATGGTGAAACATATTTAAGAATTATAGATTATAAAACTGGTTCTAAAAAGTTTGATTTAAATAAATTTTATAATGGACTCCAAATGCAACTTTTAGTTTACTTAGATGCACTTATAAATAATTCAGAAAATATAGTTGAAAATCAAGCTATGCCAGGCGCAATACTTTATTTTAGAATAGATGACCCTATATTAAAGTCTAAGGGAGATTTAACAGAAGAAGAAATAAAAAGTGAGGTTTTAAAAGAGTTAAAATTAGAAGGTCTTTTACTAGACGACGTAAAAGTTGTTAAGGCAATGGATAATACTTTAGAACCTGGAACACACTCTCTTATAATACCTGCAAATATGAAAAAGGCTGGGGATTTAGGGAAAAATAAAGCTTTAATAACCATGGAGCAGTTTGAATTATTAAGAAAGTATGTAAATGAAAAAATGATTGAGATATGCCAAAACATGATAGAAGGTAAGATTGATATAGAACCATGTAAGGAAAATAAAAATATAGTGTGTGATTATTGCAACTACTCACATATATGCCAGTTTGATTCTAGTTTAGAAGACAATAGATATAAAGTTATTCCAAAGAAAAAAGATGAAGAGATATGGAAGAGTATAAATGAAAAAGTAGGTGGTGAAGTAAATGGGGACTAAATGGACTGAAGAACAAGAATTAGCTATAAATACTAGAAAATGCAACCTTTTAGTAGCGGCTGCGGCTGGCTCAGGAAAAACTGCTGTATTAGTTGAAAGAATTATAAAAATGATAACAGAGGGAGAAAATCCTGTTGATATAGATAAGTTACTAGTTGTTACATTTACTAATGCTGCTGCTTCTGAAATGAGAGAGAGAATAGGTGATGCGATATCTAAAGCTTTGGAGAAGGATCCTAGTTCTGAAGTGCTTCAAAGACAATTAGCTCTTTTAAATAGAGCTAGTATAACAACTATGCATTCTTTTTGTTTAGAAGTTATAAAAAATAATTTCCACTTAATAGACTTAGACCCAGGGTTTAGAATAGGAGATCAAACAGAATGTGAACTTATAAAGCAAGATATTTTAGCTGACCTTTTTGAGGATATGTATGCTAAGGATGATGAGTGCTTTAAAGATTTAGTTGAGGCTTATGGTGGAAGCAAAAGTGATGATAATTTAAATAGCATAATATTAAAATTCTATAATTTTATAATGAGTGGTCCTTGGCCAGAGGCTTGGTTAAAGGATAAGGTAGAGGAATTTAATATAAATTCTATAGAGGAACTTGAAGGTAAGAAGTGGATAGAAGTCTTAAAGGAAAGTATAATTTTAGATTTAAATAATGCCTATTCAATGCTTACTCAAGCAAGAGATATAGCTGAAATGGGTGGAGGACTTGAGCCTTATTTAGTGAATATAAATCCTGAAATAATTCAAGTTGAAGAGCTTAAAATTGCTTTAAGTGAAGGAATAGTAAAGTTTTATAATAATCTTATGGGAGCAAGTTTTGGAAGACTAAAATCAGTTAGAAAAGCTAGTGTTGATGATGAAAGAGCATTAGAAAAAACTAAAAGCCTTAGAGATGAAAGCAAAAAAATAATAGAAAATTTAAGGGATAATGTTTTTGAAACTTCTTTAGAAGAAGCTGTTTTAGGCATGAAAAAGATGTATCCTTTAATGAAATGTTTAAGTGGTTTAGTAATTGAATTTTCTAATAGGTATAGAGACAAAAAAAGAGAAAAGGATATTTTGGACTTTAATGACTTAGAGCATCTTTGTTTAGAAATATTAATAGATAAAGATGAAGAGGGTAATATAAAACCTTCACAGGTTGCCTTAGAATTTAAGGATAGATTTGAAGAAGTTTTAGTTGATGAATATCAAGATAGTAATACAATTCAAGAAACTATTGTAGGAATGGTATCAAGAAGAGATATAGAAAATCCTAATGTATTTATGGTTGGAGATGTTAAACAAAGTATATATAAGTTTAGACAGGCAAATCCAGAACTTTTCTTAGAGAAATATATTAATTATAGAGAGTTTGAAGATTCTAATAGAAAAATAATGCTTTATAAAAACTTTAGAAGTAGAGAAGAAATAATAAATGGAGTAAACTATATCTTTAAAACCCTAATGAGCAATACTGTAGGAGAACTTGAATATGATGAAAAAGAGGCTTTAAACCTAGGGGCTTCCTATGGGGAATTAAATGAAGAAAATGTAGAGAAAGAATATATAGATGAAATAGAAAATTTAAAGGTAGCTGGTGATATAGAGCTAAACATATTAAATAAAGCAGGTAACAAAGATTATAGCAATGAGGATGAATTAGGAGAAGAGGAAGAAGACTTAGATAGCATACAGTTAGAAGCTAGAATAATTGGCAAAAAGATTAAGGAGCTAATGAATCCTGAAGATGGAAGTCACTATATGGTTTTTGATAAGGATTTAGGAAAATATAGAAAGATTAAATACAAGGATATTGTTATCCTGCTTAGAGCAACTAAAAATTGGGCAGATACCTTTGTTGATGAGTTAGGAACCTATGGAATACCTGTTTATGCTGACACAGGAACAGGATATTTTCAAACTATTGAAATTAGAACTATATTAGCCTTATTACACATAATAGATAATCCAATGCAGGATATTTATATACTATCTGCTTTACGTTCACCAATATTTTCATTTACATCTGAAGAATTTGCAGATTTAAGATTATTAAATAAAGATAAATACTTCTTTGAAATAATAAAGGAAGTTGTAGATGGAACTTATGATGAAATTATATCTAAAGATTTAAAAGGAAAGTGTAAGTACTTCCTAGACTATTTAAATAAATGGAGAGAAAAGGCAGCATATATGCCAATAGATGAATTTATTTGGTTCTTATATTCTGATACATCATACTATGGGTATGTTGGAACAATGCCAAATGGAGTTCAGCGTCAAGCAAATTTAAGAATACTATTCCAAAGAGCAAAGCAATATGAATCAACTAGTTTTAAGGGATTATTTAATTTTATAAACTTCATAAATAAACTCAAAAAGTCTTCTGGAGATATGGGAAGTGCAAAGATTCTTGGAGAAAATGAGAATGTTGTAAGGATAATGAGTATTCACAAGAGTAAAGGGCTAGAGTTCCCTGTTGTTATATTAGGTGGAACAGGAAAGCAATTTAACAAGATGGACTTAAGAGAAGATATACTTCTTCATGAAACCTTAGGTATAGGAACAAATTGTATAGATGTTAAGAAGAGAATAAAGTATGATACTCTTCAAAAGCATGCTATAAAGAAAAAATGTGAATTAGAAGTTTTATCAGAAGAAATGAGGATACTTTATGTTGCCTTTACAAGAGCTAAGGAAAAATTAATTATAACTGGTGCTGTATCAGATTTAGAAAAGTCTTGTGAAAATTGGTGCAAAGCTTCAGCTTCTTCAGAGGATAATAGAATAAACCCTGGAAATGTTTTAAAGGGAAAGAGTTATTTAGATTGGATTGGTATGGCTTTAACAAAGCACAAGGATGGAGATGCCATAAGAAATATTGGTAATGGAGATATAACTTTAAATTTAGATGATAAATCTAATTGGAGTTTTAAAAGCTTTGATAGAAGTGAGCTTTTAGAAACAAATAACAATAAAAAACAAAAAAATAATATTGATATTTTTGAAAGTAATAATTGGATTGAATCTAAAAAAGATATAAAAGAAGTTATAGAAATAAGAGATAGACTAGGCTTTAAATATAAATATATAGAGTCTTGTAATACTCCTTCAAATATTTCTGTAACTGAATTAAAGAGAGCTCATCAAGATGAAGAGTTTATGCAAGAAAGTTATAATATTATTGATAATGAAAGTAGTGAAGAAAATAAAAAAGAAAAAATAAAAAGAAAACCAAGATTTATGGAGGAAAGACAGGAAGAATTCTCAGCAGCTAAGAAGGGGACTATAACTCACTTTGTAATGCAACATATTGATTTAGATAAGGTAACTTATATAGATGAAATAAGAGAAGAAGTTCTTAAAATGGTTAAAAAAGAACTTTTAACAGAAGAAGAAGGAAAAGTAGTAAATGTATTTAAAATACAAAAATTCTTTAAAAGTGATTTAGGACAGAGAATGTTAAGCTCATATAAATCTGGCAAAAAGGTATATAGAGAATTACCTTTTATAACTGAGATTCCAAGCAGTATTATAGAAAAAAATCTTGATCCTAAAATCTATGGAGAGGAAAAAGTAAGATTACAAGGTATTATAGATGCCTTCTTTGAGGAAGAGGATGGATATGTTCTTTTAGATTATAAAACTGATTATGTTAAAGAGGGAGAGGAAGAAGCCTTCATAAATAAATACAAAATTCAAATTAACTTATATAAAGACACATTAAATAAAATTTTAGGGGAAGAAGTTAAGGAAGCTTATCTGTATTCCTTCTATCTTGAAAAAGAATTAAAAATAAGCAAGGAATAATTTCCTTGCTTATTTTTCTATGTTTAGGATTAAACTTGCTTATGGTGTCAGGTGCCTTAAAGTTAAAGCACCTGTTTTCAAAGTTTTAGAGTGCTAAATTTAATTATATAAATAAAATTGCTTACTAAGGTTTAGTAAGTCTTCCTTATTGTTTAACTCTGGTGTTTGCATTACATTTTCAAGAAGAAAATTTAATATAACACCTATATTTTTTCCAGGTTTAAAATTAAGTTCGGTAATTAAGTCATTTCCTGTTATGGCTAAGTCCTTAATAAATATGGGTTCTTTTGAAGCTAATATATCAGAAACTCTGTTTTTTAATATATCTATACATTCAGTATCATATTCATCCATATAAGATAAATATGATTTTTGTAAATCTAATAAATCAAAGATATTTTCAGTTCCAACTGAATTTATAAGTAGTTTTAGTTTTTTTCTTGTCATATTACATGAAATACTATTTATATTTTCTACTAAGTTGCAAGTATCGTTGATTGTATTATTATCATATTTAAGTTTCTTTAATATAGTTCTGCACTTCTCAACTGCATTTTCAGAATTAAAAACCTTATAGAATAATCCTGCTAATCTTACATGAAGCTTTTTAGGAAGTGAATTTATTAATCCATAAGTATCATGAATATCATCATATAAATCATAGCAATTTATTATTTTTAAATTCTTAAATTCCTTAACTAAAAAGTCAGAAAATCCTAGATTTCTAAGAAGCATAAGACCTCTATCAGGATCATTGCTTAGAATGATTTTAGTGAATTCGCTTTGAATTCTTTCCATGCTTATATTTTTTACTAATTTAAAATTCTTTCTTATAGATTCAGCAGTTAATTTTTCTATTTTAAAGTTTAATTGACAACTAAATCTAATTGCTCTAAGCATTCTTAAGGCATCTTCAGAGAAGCGTTTATCAGGATCTCCAACGCATCTTATTAATTTGTTTTTTAGATCCTCTTTTCCATTAAAACAATCCTTAAATCCTAAATATGGGCTATATGCCATTGCATTTATAGTAAAATCTCTTCTTGATAAATCTTCTTCTATATTAGAAACGAACTTTACGTCTTTAGGCTTTCTATTATTTAAATATTCCCCATCTACCCTATAAGTAGTTACTTCATAAGGAGTTTTGTCGATTAAAACTGTTACTGTTCCATGTTTAATACCAGTAGGGATAGTTTTATCAAAAAGCTCTTCTATTTTTTCAGGGAATGCATTGGTTGTAATATCATAATCTTGAGGTTTTTTATTTAATAAAGAATCTCTTACACAACCACCAACTATAAAGGCTTCAAAACCATTAGAGTTAAATTTCTCTAAGATATATTGGACATTGTTAGGTAATTTCATTAACAAGTCACCTCCTAGTAGTTATTTTATCAATTAATATAAAATTTAGCTATAAATAGAGTACTTATTTGTTTACAAAAAATAATAATATGCAATAATTAAAATAGAGATTAAAATGGAAAGAAAGGATAGACTTATGGAAATACCGGTAAAAAAAATAGGTGAGTTCGTTAAAGGAGAAAGAGTCGAAGGTTTTTTTCTTTTAAAATCAGTTACTTTAAAAACTACTAATTCTGGTGGAAAAAAATATTTAGATTTAGTTTTAAGTGATAAAACTGGTGATATATTAGGTAAAGTGTGGGAGATTAAACCTGAGCATGAAGAGTTAAAAAGCAATACAGTATTTAAAATTAGAGGTACGGTGAATAGTTGGCAGGGAACTTTACAGTTAAAAGTGGAACATGCTAGCAAAGTTACTGAAGAAGATAATATAAACTTAGATGATTTTGTTCAGAGTGCGCCATATACTAGCGATGAAATGTTTAATACTATAAAAGATACTGTTGATAATATGAATGATATAGATATAAAGAACATTCTAAATAGAGTTTTAGAGCTTAATAAGGATAAACTTATGTACTATCCAGCAGCAAAGTCAAATCATCACTCTATAAAAGGTGGACTTTTATATCACATAACAACTATGTTAAAGTTAGCTGAGAATATTTGTGGAATATATGATTTCTTAAACAGAGATTTAGTTTATGCAGGGGTAATACTTCATGATATGGCTAAAATCAAAGAGATGTCTTCTAATGAAATGGGAATAGTTGATGAATATACTTTAGAAGGAACTTTACTTGGGCATATTACTCAAGGAATAAAGGAAATTGAGGTAATAGGAAAAGAAGTTAATGCTGATAGTAAGATTATAATGTTACTTCAACATATGGTTTTATCACATCACTATGAGCCTGAATACGGAAGTCCTGTTAAGCCTCTTATACCAGAAGCTGAGATGTTACATTATTTAGATGTAATGGATGCTAGAATGTACGATATGAAAAAAGCAATTAAGGAAACTAAGGAAAATGAATTCTCAGAAAGAATTTGGTCTTTAGATAGTAGAAGAATATACAATCATGGAATGTATGAAAAAAATAATTAAAAAAACAGCTCGTAATGAGCTGTTTTTTATTTTAGTAAATTATTATTTTTGAACCATTTTGTACATTATCATATAACCATTTAGAATCTTCAACTGATAATCTTATACATCCATGGGAAGATGGCACCCCTAAGGTTGGATCTGATACTGTGGTTCTGTCAGAATCAAATGGGATTGAGTGAAATAAATAGTTCCCCATAAACTGAACATAGTATTTACCACCTTGTCCGTATTTAGGTGAGAAAAACCAAGGAGCTCTATTTTGTACAGTAAATACTCCTACAGGAGTTTCTTTTCCTTCAATACCTGTTGAACAAGTAAAGGTCTTATCTAAAGTCCAATCATTTTTTGAACCTTCATAGACATAAGTTTTTTGTTCAGCTATATTCACAAAAACCAAATAATTAGTGTTACTAGTTATATCAAATTGGTTTATTGTATCTTCATTTAATTTTTTATAATATTCCATAACAGGAGCAGTTCTAGCTGTAGCTTTATCTATATTCTTTTGGCTATAATCTTCAAGATGCTCCAATCTAAGCTTTTCTAATTCATCTCTTTTTTCCTGTAATTTTGGATCATCAGGGAGAAAATTTATTTGAGAATCTAAATACTCTATTCCTTTTGAATATTTTTCATTAGATATATATTCATCTACAGTTTTTAAAATAGGTTCTCTTATTTTATCTAAGCAAGTTTCTTCATATTCTAGTGCTTGAGGTTTACAATCTGAAAGATTATGTACACTTTTAAAGTAGTTTAAAGCTTCTAAATAATTTCCTTCATCTAGCTTAGAAATTCCAATATCAAAAGAGTACTTTGAATCTTTTATTAGAGGAAGTGTGTTTTTAAAATTTAAGATTTCCTCATTAGACGTATTTAAGGATAATAGTCCATTTAAATCTTCTACAGTTTCTTCTTCAGATATATCGCCAGAATAATACTCATTCTCTATTTCTGATAGTTTTTCTGTAATTATATCTTCTGATGATTTAATAAAAGTTTTTTTCAATATAATATTTTTTGTTCCATTATTAAAACAATAGGAGGCATCCTCATAATTATTTGATGATAAATCCTCTTTAAATTTGTTTAAGTTATTTGAGTATGAGAAAATAAAGTATGAAACAACTATAATTAATAATACGGATATTGCTGAAGAAATTGAAATTAAAAGTTTTTTATTTTTCATATTTTACCTCGATTAAATTTAGTAATTTAATTTAATTATGGACAATAATACCAACATTAATCATTATAGGATATTTTTACTTATTAATAAATGACAACTATTGTATTTTTTTTGTGAAACAGTCATAATATTAGTATAAAGTAATGGTTTTAACAAAATATTAACAATTTTTATATAAGGTGGTGTTGAGCATGAAGAAAGTTCATGAAAGGTTTTTAGAATATGTAAAAGTAGATACTAAATCAGATGAGACAACAAGGGTTACTCCTAGTACAAAAGGTCAATTAGAATTAGGAAAAATCCTTGCAGAGGAATTAAAGGAAATCGGAGTAGATGAAGTAAGAATAAGTGATAAAGGATATGTATATGCTTGTTTAAAGAGTAATTGTGATAAGGATATTCCGAAAATAGGATTTATTTCACATATGGATACTGCACCAGATATGAGTGGAAAAAATGTTAATCCTAAAATTGTTGAAAATTATGATGGTAAAGATATTGAACTTGGAAATGGATATACATTATCACCAAGTTTTTCACCAGAACTTCCAATGTATAAAGGTCAAACTTTAATAACTACTGATGGAACTACTCTTTTAGGCGCTGATGATAAGGCGGGGGTAGCAGAAATAGTAACAGCTATTGAATATTTAATAAATCATCCAGAAATAAAACATGGTGATATTAAAATAGGATTTACTCCAGATGAAGAAATCGGAGAAGGAGCAGATCACTTTGATGTTGAAGGCTTTGGAGCAGATTTTGCTTACACATTAGATGGTGGAAGAATAGGTGAATTAGAATATGAAAACTTTAATGCTGCAAGTGCTAAGGTTCAAATAATAGGTAAAAATGTTCACCCAGGAAGTGCTAAAGGAAAAATGATTAACTCTATTTTAGTTGCTCATGAATTTGTTTCTATGCTTCCTTTAGATGAAGTTCCAGAAAAAACAGAAGGATATGAAGGTTTCTCATTCTTATTAGATATACAAGGTGAAGTAGAAAAAACTTCATTATCATTTATAATAAGAGATTTTGATAAAGAAGGCTTTAAAAATAGAAAAGAAAGATTTAATGAAATAGCTAAAGAGTTAAATAAAAAGTATGGAGAAGGTACTGTTACAGTAACTTTAAAAGATCAATACATGAACATGAAGGAAATGATAGAACCTAGAATGCATATTGTAGAAACTGCTGAAAAAGCAATGAAACAATGTGGAATTGAGCCAATCAAAAATCCTATAAGAGGAGGTACTGATGGGGCAAGATTATCATTTATGGGACTACCAACACCAAATCTATTTACTGGTGGAGAAAACTTCCATGGAAGATATGAATATATATCAATAAATTCAATGGAAAAAGCTGTTGAAGTAATACTAAACATAATAAAAATTTATGCTGAAAAATAAGATTAAATAAAATAAACCTATAAATATATTTAGATAATTAATCAAAATATATTTATAGGTTTTAATTTTTTATTTATTTTAATAATTTATAATAAACTTACTTTATTAAGGTTCTTTTGTATCCCCTAAAAAGAAGACAGCTAATGTTCCTATACCTGTGTGAGAACCTATAACTATTCCTATATAATCTATAAGTATGTCTTTTACAGTATATTTTTCTCTAATCATTTCTGCTAAAGTCTCTGCATCTTCAATACAATCACTATGAGCAATAAAAATTGTTTGCTCATTAGGGTTTACAATACGCTTTTCAAGCTCTTGGAATAACATTTTTAAAGATTTTTTTCTTCCCTTAGCCTTAGCAAAGTTATGAAGTTCACCTGCATCATTTACATATAGCATTGGCTTTATACTTAATAAGCTACCAATAGCTGCTGCTGTAGATGAAATTCTTCCACCTCTTTTTAAATGATCTAAGCTATCTACTGTAAAGTAATGACATAACTTATTTTTGTTTTCTTCTACCCAAGAGTAAATTTCATCTATAGACTTTCCATCCTTTTTCATTTGAGCAGCATAGTAAACTAGTAATCCTTGGCCTAAGCAAGCAGCTCTAGTATCTATTATCTTTATATCAGAATTAGGATATTTTTCTAATAATTCCTCTCTAGCTATAAGTGAACTATTATATGTTCCGCTTAGAGCTGATGAAAATGCTAAATATAGAATAGATATATCTTGTTTAACATATTCTTCAAAAGCTTCAACAAATCTGAATGAGTTTATTTGACTTGTTGATGGCATAACTCCTTCTCTTAATTTATTATAGAAAGCTTTTGGAGTTAATTCGCTATCAATATTGTCAATGTATTCTGTATTATTAATATTACATATAAGTCCTAAATAATTAATATCTAAATCTTTTACCATGCTTTTTGGCAGATCAGCTGCCGAATCAGTAAATATAACAAATTTTTTCAAAATAAATCTTCCTCCTTTTCTTAATAGAGTTATTCTAAATAAGTATAATATTTAATGTAAAAAATATCTAGGGTATATAATACAAGAATGAGCCATAAATAGTATATTTAATAATAATTTAAGTTTTGGGAAGAATATGTAATATCTTGATTTATTAATGAATATATGATATTATAAGTCTGTTAATATGCGGTGGTAGCTCAGCTGGATAGAGTAGTCGGCTACGAACCGATTGGTCGGGGGTTCGAATCCTCTTCGCCGCACCATAAGCTTGTAACTTTAAGTTACAAGCTTTTTTATTTATATGTATATAATTTTAATATGGAATAAAAAAATTTACTTAGGTGAAAATAATTATAAAATGAGCTTAATTCATCAAGAATTTTAGTCCGATTATCTTATAAATAAGATAAAATAATATGCTAAAGGTGATAATATGAATTATGATTTTATAATTACGATTTTAGATGAACATAATGAATCAAGTATTTTATTAGCTGAAAAGTTAAAGCCTAAAGAGATAATTTATTTATATAAAAAGGATGAAGAATTAAAGGTTTTAAATTCATTGAGACAGTTTTATTTAAATAAATTTCCTAATTGCAATTTTAGTGATGAAAAATTAGGGAAGGATACTATTTCATCCATAGAAGAAATTATAAAGAGAATGAAAAGTAAAAATACAGCTATATGTTTAAATCAAGGGGATAAAAAGGATATTTTAATAATGTATACCCTAGCTTTAAAACATAATATAGATGGATTCTTTCTTGATATACCTAAAGAGGAGCTTTTAAAGTTAAATTTAGAAAGTGTACAATGTGAAAAGTGTAATTTCGTAGATTTGGATGTAGAAGACATCATAGACAGTATAGGGGCTTCTATTGTTGTGGATTCAACAGAAATTTCAGAGATAAATATTATAGAGACTATGACTAACTATATAGCTAGTAATTTAGATCTTTGGAAAAAGTATAAAATAAGGTTAAGTGATAATTCTGTTTTTATCCATGATGAATCAAATCCTAGGAGCATAAAAATAGATAAGGAATTATTGAGCAGAGAAGAAGTTATGCTTCTTGATAAAATACTTAACTTTTTAGAGAAAAATGGCCAAATAAAAGTAAAAGAATTAGAGCAATGTTTAAAGGTAACATTCCAAAATGAATTTATAAAAGGATTTATTTTTAAAAGTGGAACATGGCTTGAAGTTTTAACAAAAAATATTATTGAAGAAATAAAAAGCATTGATGATATAAAAAGTGGTTTATTATTTCTTTGGAATGATAAAGAATCTAGAGTTAAAAATGAGCTAGATGTTGTTGCCATAAAGGATTCAGTGCTTATTTGTGTTTCTTGTAAGGATTCAAAAAAATATGATGAAGTTGCCTTAAATGAATTAAATGTTTATTCTGAGCAATTAGGAGGAGAAAATGTAATAAAAATATTAGTAGCAACACACCATCCAATTAAATCATCTATTTCAAAAAGAGCTAAAGAAATGGGAATAAACTTAGTTGTTTTTGATGGCAATAAAAAAGCATTTAAAGAAGAATTAGAAAAAATAATAAAATAAAATTTTTTATATAGGATAAATAAAGAAAATAGGGAGAAAATAAATTTAAATTCTCCTATAATCTTATTTTATAAAAAAGGAGCTTAATTATTAAAATAATTAAGCTCCTTTTTAACTATTTATGACCAATAGTTTCACCCATATTAACTTTAGTTTCAAAACCTAATTTAGTTTGTTCAACTATATCACTATCTATTTTTATAGTATCTTTCTTAAAGAATAAGATAGTAGTTGAACCACCAAACTTAAAGTATCCTTTTTCCTCTCCTTTTTTTACTCTTTTTTCAGGAGAATATGTTTGAAGTATTGTACCAACACAAGTAGCACCAACTTCTACATGAAGAATTTCACCAAAATTATCAGAGTTAAAAATAGACCATTCTCTTTTGTTCTTACAGAAAAGTTCAGATACATTATTAAGAGCTATAGGATTAACTGAATAATAAAAACCTGAAATTTTCTTACTTTCACTACAAGTTCCACTATCTACGAAGTGAAATCTATGATAGTCAGTTGGGCATAATCTTAGTATAAGACAAGTTCCACCTTCAAATTCTTCAGCTACTTTAGGATCATCTATTAATTCTTTTAAAGAATATGTATATCCTTTTATCTGAACAACTTTATCAAGATCTATATTTTCAAATGCAGATAATCTGCCATCTCCAGGAGAAATTAAAATATTCTCACTATAATCAATAGGTCTAGCTTCAGGAGTTAAGGTCCTTGCAAAGAAATCATTAAAGTTTTCAAATTCATCTATATTTTTATTGCAAAGAGACATATCAATATTAAACTCATCAATAAAGGCTTTAATTTTTTTCTTACTTAAAGGAGAGTCACAAAAATTTCCGTAAAGTTTTGAGAACATCTTCTTTTTAATAAATAATTCTAAGAAGCTTTTTCCTATAGGAGATGCATAAGACCAATTTATATATTTAAGACCAGCTACTTGCTCAACATCATAAGCTTTTGTTTTCCTGTTATAAATTTTTATCATAAATTATAATCTCCCTTTAAAAATTATGTTAAATACATATATTATATTATTATATATATAAATTCAACTTGTAAACAAGAAATTACAAATTTATGTTGTTGATTAAATAAAATAAGTGGTATATGATTAAATTGTTTTAAGAATAAGTGTTGGAGTTGGTAGTATGAATAGAACTAAGAAAGCTATTTTTGAAGCAGCTATAAACGTTTTTGCTACTTCAGGTTATAATGGGTCAACTGTAGATGAAATTGCATCTAAAGCTAATGTTGCTAAGGGAACACTTTATTATAACTTTAAAAGTAAAGAGGAAATTTTTAATTTTGTAATTAGTAAAGGCTTAGAAATTTGGCATGAAAAACTAACTAATATAGAAAACTTAGAAGATGAGCCTATAGAAAAATTAAAAAAACTTTTTAAAATGCAATTTGAATTATTATATGAAAATAGAGCATTTTTTAAAATGGTAATGAGTCAGCTTTGGGGAAAAGAAACTAGGCAGGATGAACTAAGAAATAAAATAACTGAGTATATTGAAGGAATAGAGAGAATATTAAAAGAAGCTATTTCCAAAAAACAAATAAGAGAGTGTGATATTTCCTTACTAGCTCACAGTTTATTTGGAAGTCTTATATCAACATCCCTATATGAATTAAGTAGAGATATAGAGTTTAATGTTAATAAAGTTATAGATGAGATTACAATTAACATCTTAGATGGTATAGTGATAAAATAAGATTTGTTGACATATATTAGTTAAAGAGTTAAAATTATTATAAAATTCAAATAAGTCTCCATAGTTCAATGGATAGAACAATCCCCTCCTAAGGGATAAATGTAGGTTCGATTCCTACTGGGGATACCACTTATTAAACAGAAATGGCTTAATTACTTAGATTAAGTCTTTTTTTACGCTCAAAAAGGGACAATTAGGGGACAAAAAGTTTATTTGAGGTATTTTTAAGTAAAATAAATGTATATTTAATCATTGTTTATGAATAAATTATCAAGTAATTCAGCCGTATTATCTTTCATTTCTTCCATGATATGAGTATAGGTATTTAAGGTAGTAGTAATATCATTGTGGCCAAGTCTATCAGAAACTATTTTTATATTTTCACCATTTAATATTAATAAAGTAGCGTGAGTATGTCTTAGGCCATGAATTGATATTTGAGGCAATTTATCTTTATACTTATTTACCTTCTTAGTAAAATCCATTGATATATTTCTAGGATTACACATTTCATTTTCTCTACTTAAAACTATAAAGTCGTTAGGATCCTTTAGATTCTTTTCAAATTCCTTTAATAATATCTTTGGAATAGATATAGTTCTATCACTCTTAGTAGTCTTTAGATTTTCAGTACAAACTAATGTATTAGTAGATTTATCTGAAATCACTTGTCTAGTTATATTTAGATAACCTCTTCTAAAATCAACATCACACCATTTTAAACCACATAGTTCTCCAACCCTTACACCAGTTAAAGCACATATTAAAACTGGAAAGTATAAATAAGTATCTTTGATTTCATTAAGGAAAAAATCAAGCTGCTGCTTACTCCAAAATTCTATTTTAGGCTTTTCTATATTAACTTTCTCTATATCTGTAGGTAAGTAAGTTATTAATTTAAGCTTTTTAGCATATTTTAAACAGTTGCTAAGAGCTTCTATTACTTTCTTAGCTGATGAAGGCTTTAGAGGATTATCCTTAGTAAGTAAATGATTATAAAAGTTCTGTATAGTAAGCGTATCTAATTCAGTTAATTTATAGTTACCTAGAAGAGGTATTATATACGTTTCTATACGGCTTAAATAGTTGTTCCTAGTATTTATACCTATTGATAATACTTTATGGTTATGGAACCAGTCTAGGATAAAGTCCTTAAGGTAGATATCTTTAGATTTAGGTAATAAAAATCCATTATCAACCTTAGAACTATATTCATTAACAAACTTTTCAGCCTCTTTTTTAGTTTTAAAACCTTGTTTTTTAACTCTTATTCTTTTTTTAGTAACTGGATCATTGCCTAAGGAAATAACAACTTGCCAATTACCTTTTGATATTTGATTATAACTTGCCATGATATTTCCCTCCTGGATATTAATAATTTATATTCTGTAACTTATGGCAGAAGATTCGAGGACGTTTGAAACGACCACTAAATAGTAATAAGCATTTTCCTGGCGTTAGGAAAATGGTTTAAATATTAATATGTGGACGCTTGGACAAAAAAGTATAACTGTGATTTATTTAAAAGTATAATTAAGATAACTTAGTTATTGCACTATTTGCAGCAACTGAAAGAAGAGGTTAAAAGCGATTCTAAGAAAGAACGTACATTCGCTAAAATTATCTTAATAACAGGATTCTACAGTTTTGTGGGTACCTAAATAATATTTTCGCCACTTGTTGCGAAAGGTAACTCATATGAACTTATAAAACATTAATAATATAAGGTTGGCTACTATATAACGCCAAGCTAAGGGGTAACGCCATTTTTGGATAGACCCTATAAACTATCAAGTTAAGATTCGATATCCTTGCTAGGGGTATCAGAATGTAATTTCACTCACTGGTATTGAAGTATATAAATTCTTGTTTCTTTTTAAGGCGTTCAAAAAGTTCAATATATTAATAGTTTAGGTCCAGGAGCTAATAAAATATTTTTATTATTTTCTAAATGAGTGACACCCATTTAGGTATCCAGAGTTTTCGGAGTCCCTAAAAAGGGATTTAATTAGTATCTACAGTTTTTACAGTCCTTAAAAAGGACTATTGCGAGTTTTGATAGCCACTAAAAAAGAGAGATAAAATTACTTTATTTAGCTTAAACATAAAAATTTCATTTAGGGAATTTTGTGTAACTGTGAGAGGAGTTTGGACTTTTAAATCAGGCATTCATTTTGTAGCTTTAACCCCGGGGGGATTAATAAAAAACAAGGAATTGTTAAAAAGTCCGAGTTATCCTCTCACTTAAATAAATTTCCCTTATGAAATTATTTTGAAGAACTTTAAAGGTTAACCGATAATATTGGGTAAGCTAATATAATTATTCTTTGCAGCAACTATAAAAGTCAGTAAAGTTAATTGACTGAGATTATTAATTTAACTTTTTGAACGCCCTAAAAGACTATACTGACTTTTCCGACTCCCTAAAAAGGAGTTCAAAAGACAATATTAATGACTATAGGATTAATAAATATATAATGCTCGTATTATTAGTACGAGTGATTAAGTCAAAAAGTTAGTTGGTGATAACAACTGAGTTTAAAACATGGTCATTGAATGACTACGTTTAGGTTTCCACATTTTTGTGGAAAAGGTTAAGAAAAAAGTTCCTACCCTTACTCATGAAGAGGAACGTTAAAGCTCAATTCTCCACATATGGGGAAAACGGAAAATTCCCTTTATCCAATTAATTCACCCATAAGTGGGGGAAAGTGTAAAATTCGCACTATCAAGATAAATAATCGTAAATCGCTATTATCTAATAAATTACATTCCCAACAAGTTGAGAAAACGCAAAAATACGTTCTCACAAAAGTGTGAGAAAATACTAAGCTACAAAATGAGCTTAGTTAAAATATTATTCCCATTAAAAGTGGGAAGAGGTGAGCCGAATTTTCTGCCGACTTTCATGCTTAGGACGAACCCACAAATGGGTATGCTGACTTTTAAGCAGACCTAAAGTTCTAAATCGTTCTAAAAGATTTAGAAATCTCTAAGTTCATCTAAACCACTTAGAAATATATTAAGGTTCTTATAAAGAAACTTTAAATCTTTTTTATTACTAACCATATTAAAATTAAGGACGTTATCACTTTAAGTGATAGCAAATGATAGCCATTAACTAATAAAGCTCCTTGAATAGAGGGACTTTTATTTCAGATGTCCTTATCTAGGACTTTTAAAATAGGTTCTCTACTCTCATTGGGTAAGCTCTTTAACTTTTTAGATGTTACCAATTGTCACTTCCAAAGTTTCATTGTGAAACCTTAAATCTCTATAGGTTCAATAAAGACATTTAAATTCAGATGTCGATTTAAACGACTTCCGAATTTCAGAATTGGTTAAAACTCAATCGATTCTAGCGATCCACTTTTCTAATTCAATAACAGGTGATTACTAAGAAACTGTTTAGTAATTAATATAATATAGGATTTGCATATCAAAAACTCAAACCTTAGTAAGGTTCTGTTTAGCAATTTATATAAAATCGGATTTGATACCGACATTAATATCGCTCACATACCATAGAGATACTAACGCTAGGGTATTCCCATATAGTTGGGAAGAGTAGATTTACTACTCTTCTTTAGTAGGACTTAATTTGAATCGCTTAAAGTGTTATCATCAATATCTTCAAAGTTAACAATTATAGCATTAGGATTTTTAGGATCTTTTTCAAAGGTTAATAAATCTTTTTCAAGATAATATTTAAATGTAGCTTTGGCAAAAGTGTTTATAAAATTTTCATCAACCTTAATTTTAATAGATTGTAAATTATCTATTTTTTTTATAAAGTTATGTTGGCTTAAAACTGGTTTTTGAAGCTCTTTAAATATATCTAAGAAAGTTTCATAAACTTCAGTTATAAATTTTTTATCATAGTTACCAATCTTACTAAAACGCTCTTCAAGTAGAGATATTACAGAATCAGAACTTGAGTCATTTTTTAGTCTATCAATAATTTCATTTCCAATATTATCTTCAATCAAATAAATAACATTAATTTCCAATACGTCAGCTATCTTATTTATCACATCTATTGGTGGATTTGTATATCCGCTTTCATACTTTTTTACTGAATTTATAGATTTTTCTATTTTGTCAGCGAGTTCTTGTTGAGTTAACCCTCTTTTTTTGCGGTAAAATTTTATATTTTCAGAAATACTCAATTTGATTCACCTCCATGTATGTATTATATCATTTATGGTAATAAAATTATACTATAAGTTTAAAAAATATCTTGACAGTGTAATTAAATTACACTAATATTATACTTGTAAAGAGTAATTTAATTACCACTAAGGGGGTGTAAGTATTGAATTTAAAGATTCAAAGAATAAAAATGAAAAAAAAGCAAAAAGAGATAGCACAAGAGGTTGGAATAACTCAACAGTATTTAGCTAATTTAGAAAATGGTAAATCTAAAAATCCAAGTAGAGATTTAATGATAAAGTTAGCAAAAGCACTAGACACAACAGTACAAGAGCTATTCTTTTCAGATGAAGAATAATTCAATTCTGCATAATATGCACTTTAGAAAATACATATCTAAAATTCAAGTCAATTAAATAGGACAAGTTAATTTCATTAATATTCAGTTTTATTATTTTGTACATATAAATTAAAAGTATTACATAGGAGGGAACTATGGAGGAATATTTAAAAACACTTATTCGAGTTTTAAAAGAGCTTGAAGAATAGAAGGGAGAGAGATTTCGTGATACTAAAGATTGAGGAAGTATCTAGCAGAATAGGAGCTACAGTCCCATATACTAGAGAGCTATGTAGAAAAGGAATTATTAAAGCTAAGAAAGTAGGCAAAGAGTGGAGTGTAGACAGTAAAGAGGTAGATAGATATTTAGGTATTACTACTAATGAGGAGGAGCTTAAGAAAGAGATTTATATTAAAGAGCTAGAAAGCAAAGTAAAGCATTATGAATTTGTTTTAGGAGCTATTCAAGGTAATATAACTAATATCGAGTTAATGTTAACTAACGGAGTAAAGAAGTGATTTAATATGAGTTTTAAGTTATTTAAGAAGTATTTAGAGTTATGCAGAGAAACTGGTAAAGAACCTAACTGGAAAGACTTGAAGGTATTTCATGAATTATTTACTTAGGAAAAAGACTTTGACCTTATTTTTATAATGGGGGTGAGTGAGGTGAGTTAATGAATAGCACAGAACGTGAAATTTACGATAAATATGCTTATAAAAAAACTCACATATATTTAGTATATGAAGAGTTTGAAAGGCGTGTAAATAGTACTGACAATGAATATGAAGGTCTCAAAAAAGGAGAGTGTAGTTTTAATTATTCTGCTTGGGAAAAAAGACTAGGAATAAGCAAAAAGTTATTACAGAATTCAATTAAACAATTAGTAGATGATAATGTAATAATTCAGACATTTAAAGGCGGTAAGGGAAGAGGGTCAAGCAAGTACTTTTTAATAAGATTTGACATAGAGAATATGGATAACAAAAAGGATAATAATTTGGATAACAATTCGGATAATTATAAAGATAGTAATTACAACGGTTCTAATGGTGCGCTGGATAATAAAATGGATAACAATTTGGATAATAAAATGGATAACACATCTATATATAATAATCTAAATATAAAATCTAATAATATATATAGTTCAAAAGATGTAGAAGAAATATTTAATTATTGGAATAATAAAAAAATTATTAAACATAAAGAATTAAAAGATGATACTAAGAGAGCTATTAATAAAGCTATTAAGAATTATTCAATAGATGAAATAAAACAAGCTATTGATATTTATAGTGAAATACTAAAAAGTGATTACTATTTTAATTATAAGTGGAGTCTTAAGGACTTTTTAAATAGAAGTAATGGAATAAGTACTTTTATGGAAGATGGTTCTAATAAAGCAAATTATGAAGAATGGAAAAATAAAGATAAACAAAAAGAGAAAATAAAAGGAAGAGGTTATGCAAATTTAGATGATCTGTAAGAAAGGAGTAATAAACATGGAGAATAAACAATTATTATATTCTTTAGAATCAGAAGAGGCAATACTAGGAACAGTTACAGCTAATAACAAATATATGCTTAAGGTTATTGGAGAAATAGAGGAAAAGGATTTTTACAACACTAAGAATCAAATAATATATAGAGCTATAAGTGAACTATATAGAAAAAGTATACCGTTTGATTTAGTTGTATTATCAGAGAAATTAAGTAATGAGATTAAGAGTGGAGCAATAACACTTACAGATATAGCAGAGAAAACAAGTCATGTAGACTATGGAACATTATTAAGCCATGTAAATATAGTTAAAGAAAAAAGTCGAGAGAGAGAGCTTGTAACGGCTTGTCAGAGGGTTATTAGTAGCGAGGGGAATGTTAATAGTAAAGTAGATTATTTACAAAATAAACTTTTAGAAGTTAACCAGGTAAGTAGAAAAAATAAGGTTATGGGAATTGGCGATGTTATGTATACTACTTTAAGTGAAATAGAAAAAGCTCACAGTAATAAAACTGGTATTCGTGGTTTTAGGACAGGTATACAAAGTGTAGATAAAATTACAAATGGCTTAAATAGAAAAGATTTTATAGTGTTTGGAGCTAGACCAAGTATGGGGAAAACGGCTTTTTCACTTGCAATAATAAATAATTTAAAAGCTAATGTGCTTTATATACAGTTAGATATGAGCACAGAAGGAATGGGACAAAGATTATTAGCTATGAATAGTGGCATAGAAAATACAATACTAGCAAGAGGGAAACTTAATGATATTGAATGGAATAAGCTAACTGATACATTTAATTACATTGCAGCTAAGAAGAAAAATATATTTATCTATGAGCCTTCATCAATAACAATAAATGAAATAAGATTAGTTGCTAAAGAAGTTCAATTAAAGCATGGACTAGATGTAATCATAATAGATCACATAGGAAAAATAACTCCAACAACTAAAGGGAGCAGATATGAACAAATGAATATAGTATCTAATGAGCTTAAGGCAATAGCAAAAGAATTAAATATTGCTATGGTTGGATTATGTCAATTATCAAGAGGAACAGAGCAAAGAGCAGATAAAAGACCTCTTCTTAGTGATTTAAGAGATACTGGTTCTATTGAACAGGACGCTGATGTTATTGGATTACTTTATAGAGAAGGTTATTACAAGGCAAGAGAGGAAGGAATAGATATAAAAGATGATGTACTAGAAGTTAATTTTGCTAAAAATAGAAGTGGAAGAACTGGAGCTATTTATTTTGATTATAATTTACCAACTCAAAAATTAACTGAAAAATTTTAAGAATAATTAAATATAGGAGTGCAAAATATGGAGTTAAAAGAAAGAATTAAGCTAATTGCTACACTCTATAAAAAATCAGATAAGAAAACAAAAATCTTAGTTGGTGTTTTAATGAGTGGGAAAAGTAATAATAAATAGATTTTAATTTACATATTTTGAAGGAGGATAACGGCTCGTATAAGCACTTATGAAAATTTAACCTATGTCCACATTAAATAATAGACAAACCTCTTCTATGAGGTGAATAAGTGGGTAAAAACACTATAAGAAATATAAAGTATAAAAAAAGACTAACGTAAAGATACATACATTAGTCTAAGGGTTAACATGATACCCAAAAATTCGCACTTTCAAGGTATCATGTTAGCTTCAATAAATCAAGAGGTAAACATAAGAAATATTGGAGGAATTTTTAAACGTGAGTACAGTTAGAACAATAAATGGATTTAATTTTTATTTTGAAACACTAGATTTTCAAGGGGATAGCAAGAAGTTTTATATTACTTATCATAATGATATTTCTTTCAAAAGTTTTGATATAGTAATAAATCAAAGATGGATAAATGAAGTTGGATTAAAAAAAGTTATGGAGTATGTAAGTAATGTCTTTAATGATCCTAAAAAAGCAACTAAGAAAACACTAGGAGATTTATGGAGAATAGATTTGAAACTTAAATATTACAGAGATAAAGCATTAGATAATAAATGCAAGAAGAAAATTGAATTAATAGGTAATATCGAAGATAAGATTGTAGGGGAATTTAAAAAGTTAAATGCTATTGGACAAGTTAGAGCGTTAGAACTTTTAGAGGATTTAATTGGAATTAATAAATATAGAGCATAGGGGATTGAGAGGTAAATATAAGATGAGAAATGCAATAGATGAGATTACAAGAGATTTAAGTAACATTGAATTAAGAGATACATTAGATTGTGTGGTTATGGCTTTATTAGATACTCAAAATCAAATTATAAAGGCTAGTGGAATTATGGAAGTTGTAAAGCTAGAGGAAGAGGCTAAGGCTAAAATAAGAGCATTAAAGATGAGGAAGGTATCAAATGAGTAAGATAATTATAAGTTACCAAACGGTTGAGGAAAGAGAGCAGATCATTAAAACTCTATCAACTGGTGTTAAGATAAAGAAGATTAGTAAGCCTTACAGAAAAGGACTTTATAAGAGAATATATATTGATATAGAGTAGGTTACTACCATAAAGGGCGTAACCTAATATTAAAGGGTTCAACATTAAGTCGAGCCTTTTATTTTAATATGAAATATTTTAACTAAGTGTTGAGTATATATTATTTTTAAGTTAGAATTTATGTACTGTAATTTTTGTTTATTGGTAATGAAGTATTCTAGTATCAGCTATTTTATATTTAAATTGCAATAAGAATATATATTATCAAGTACCAAGAAGAGGATATCTAGTTTTGCTAGGTATCTTTTTTGTTGTAATTTTATTTCAAATTTATTATAATTTTAGAACAAAAAAAGTATTATTTTTGTTCTAAAATGATATAATATAATATATTAAACTTAAAAAATGTATTTTTGTATAATAAAATGAGGTGAGAGAAATGAAACCATATATACCTTTTGAATTACCTTTAGATAAAAGATTAATAGATAAAGAGGCACTATTTGAACCAGCTATACAAGCCAATAGTAAGTTAACTTCATATTCTGAAAAAATAAATAACTCAAAAGTAGATTCAAATTTATTAGTTGGATTGCTTTCTACTAAAGAGGCTTTAGAATCTTCAAAGATAGAAGGTACACAAGCTACTATGGATGATATGTTTGAGAGTAAAATAGATGAAAATAAAGCTAATAATGATACTAGAGAAATTTTAAATTATTTACATGCTTTAGAGGCTGGAGCATATGAATTAAATAGATTACCAATAAGTACAAGGTTAATAAAAAAACTTCATGGAATATTAATGAGTAATGGAGTAAGAGGAGCTTCAAAGGCGCCAGGAGAGTTTAGAAGTATTCAAAACTTTGTAGGTAGAAATGGATGTACTTTAGAAACTGCAACTTATGTACCACCAGAGCCACAGTTACTTGATAAGTATTTATCCAATTTAGAGAAGTTCATAAATGAAGATGATAATTGGAATGTATTAATTAAAATAGCTATTATTCATTCACAGTTCGAAACTATACATCCATTCTTAGATGGAAATGGAAGAATAGGAAGAATATTAATACCTTTATATTTATATAATGAGAAAAAAACTAGCAGACCTATGTTTTTTGTAAGTGAGAGTTTAGAGCGTGATAAGTTTAAGTATTATCAGCTATTAAATAATACTAGAGTTTTAGTTAAGGGATTAAATGCTCCTTTGGATGAGGATCAAGAGGATATTGATTCAGAGAAACTTGAATTAGCTAGAAAAAATTATACTGAATGGATTAAGTTCTTCTTAAAGGCTTGTGAAATAGAATGTGATAAGGGAATAGAAAAAATAAATGCTATAGATAAGCTATATGATGTTACTTTAACAATAGCAAAAACTTTAGTAAGTAATAATAAGATTGTTGATATAGTAGATTATATGTTTGAAAATCCTATATTTACAACTAAATCAATGAGAGAAAGATTAGATATTGCTCCATCTACATTAAGTAACTACTTAAATAAATTAGTAGAAGCTGGTGTTATATATGCTGATGATAGAGCAAGAAATAAAAAATACTTCTTCTATGATTTAATTAGTATATTGAGATAACCTCTTCTTTGTAAAGCATAAATAAAAATGATATAATAAGATTAAGAAAAAGAATATTTTAAGTACCCTACCTATAAGGTGGAAGGCATGTTATATAGCCACGGGAAACAATTAATCAGTATATGAATACTGGTGTTGTTCTCGTGGCTTTTTTGTTGCATAAAAATAGAAAGGAGCATTGATAGTGAATGAAAAGGCAAGGGAAGAAAGAAACGCATATATGAGGGCGTGGCGTAAGAAGAATAAGGATAGAGTGAAGGAATATAACTCTAGTTACTGGGAGCGTAAAAGCAAAAGTAAGAGAGAAGAGGAACAATCAATATAATACCTCTTCAATATAGATTTGATTATAAGCTACTTAAAAAGCCTTACTATTTAGTAGTTTTCACATATATATAAGGAGTGGTTAAGTTGTGTATGTAGATGAGTGCCTTAGGTTAGATATAGACGAGGTTTTAAGTCTTAATGGTAATAAGTTTAGGTTTAAATCAAGTGTCTTAAAAGGGAGTATTTTAACCATAAAAGATAAGGGGATATGTATAGATAATACCTTCATAAGAATAGAAAGATATAAAAATAACTTTGGAGAAAAGCATTTATTCTTATGTCCATATTGTTTAGGTCCTAGAAAACATATTTACTTAGTGAAAGGTAATTGGAAGTGTAGAGAGTGTGGATCATTGAGATACAGAACAACTAATACATACAGAAGAGGTATTGAATATTGTGATTTAAAGATAAACAAGATATTGGATAAGTTAAACCTAGAGAATGATATTAGATACTATACTGGAGCATTACCAAATATAAAACCTAAAGGCATGAGGTGGACTACATACAATAAATTAATTAGCTCACTTATATACTGGCAGAATGAAAGGGAAAATAGATGGCTTAAGTTAGCTTATAAATATATAAATAAATAGTTTTGGAGTGCAATATTTAATTTAAAGGTGTGCACACAAAATTTAAAAAAGTATGCACACTTTTTTGTAGTACTTTGAATGTAGTACTACAATGAAACATTACTTAAAAAGGAGCGTTCTAATAGTAACGAAAAGGAGCGATTTAGCTTTTTGAAAGTTAGTATGAAAGGTTAACAAAGGCTAACATTTAAAAGTTCAATTGAATGGAGTACTTGCATAAAAAGGCTTATTATTTAGGAGGTTTTAATATAAAAGAATGAGGATAGATATTAGTTCAATAAAAGAAGATGAGCCAGTTAATATTGTTTTATTAATGGAGCATAGGCATATAAATTTAGTGTTCTTTTACAAAACAAATAAAAAGACTAATAAAAGCTATATTGAAGTTAAGCAGCTATATTACACATATAGTGGTGCTAATTATATTGATAAGTCAATTATAGAAGTTGAGTATCAAAAAACTGGCTTTGGATATAGGAAGTTCTTTAAATGTCCTCATTGTAGTAAGAAAAGAAAGTATTTATATCCAGTAGGAATTGGATTATTTTCTTGTAGGGATTGTATAGAACGTAATGTATATGCTTATAGAACTAATATCTATGATGAAAATATAGAGAATGTAATTAAGTATAAAATATCTCTATTACTTGATAAATTAGGCTTAGATTTAAGAAGAATTACAGTATTTAATTTATTAATTAGTATTCCTGATAAACCTAAATATATGAGGTGGAGTAAATATGAGCTTATATGTAAGCAAATACACTTTTTAAATTATATATACCATGAGATTATAAATGGAAGAATTAAAAGATTTAAAGCAAGAGAATTAAAAGATATGTTAAATAAAATTAATGTTGAATTTGTATATGACAGAATAATATATCCTAGTTATAACTTAAGTGAAGAGGGTGAGATTAATGACTAATGAGGAACTTGTTGTATTATACCAGCAAGGAGATAAAAGAGCTTTAGATGAGCTATTAGAAAAGAATGATAAGTTAATATATAAAATAGCTAGTAAATTCTATTCAGATAAAACGAGTTCTATTGAGTTTGATGATTTGCTCCAGGAGGGAAGAATAGGACTTATATTAGCTTGTAGTAAATATGATATTGAATATATTAAAAGAACTAAGTTTATTACATATGCTTTTTACTGGATCTATCAAAAGATACATAGATTTATTACTACATATAACACTAATGAGGAAATAAGTCTTAATACACCAGTAAGTGAAGAGAATACAGATGAACTAATAAATAGTATAGAGAGCCATAGCAACGAGATAAATGATAGAGAAGAGGAATTATATCTAAGTGAATTAAGGCTTGAATTAGAGGCTGTTATGGATAAACATAATACTCTTAATGAAAGAGAAATATTAAAACTATATTATGGTTGGTATACTGATGAGTTAAACATAGAACAAATAGCTGATATCTTTGAAACCTCTTCAAGTGATATAAAAAATACAAAGGCAAGAGCTATAAGAAAGTTAAGAAATAGTATGTGGTTTAAAAAAGTATATCAAATGAGATATGAGGAAGATATAACCTTTATGAGAGTATTAAGAAACGTAGACTTTGGAATTACTATTTAGTTAAATTTTGTTTGATATAATTTATATGAATTATATTTAATAAAAGAGGTAGTTTAATGTTTAAGAACTTAATTGATAAAATTCTAAATAAGAAAAGTATTGAAGAGAAAAATAAGGAACTAATAATTAATTGTAAGTGTGAATTCGATAAATATCAAGATGAAGAAAATTATGAGATTGAAACTATAAAAGAAATATACACATATATATACAAAGAATATGTAAAGAAATTAAAAGAAGGAAATCTAAATATAAAATTAGAAAAAATAAGAATAGAAAAAAGTTTGGGAAAACATAAGAAAACAAGTGAAAAATTAGATGCAGCAAGTATTACTTTGGTAATAGGAATCATAACTATAATATTAAATTTGATAATGGATTTTCTAAAAAGTCAATTGAATAGTTATCACATATCTAAATATTGGTTATTTACATTGATATTAATTATTTTTGCATCAGTTATGAGAAGTATTGAAAATGATAATAAAAAATCGAGAGCTTATGAAAGAGATTTAGTTAATTATATATCTTTAAAGGTTCTTGAGGATATAGAGAATGGAATTATAGAATAAAGTTATTATAAGGAGTGCATATGAATGAGGAGTTTAGAAAAGAAGTATTTAAAAGATTAGAACAAATGGGATTAACTAAAAAAGACCTCTTCATAAGAGAAAAGGCATTACAGAAGTTTTATAAGAGTTATTTTTATAAAAGTAGTTTAAATGTTGATATAGAGAAAGATTTAGGTTTAATTCAATGCAGAAAGACTGATAAGAGAATAATTAAGATAAAGAATCCAATAATTATTAAGGTTGATTTATATACTGTATTTAAGTTCTATATTAATTTAGTTCATGTATTTAGAGATAAAAATGGGAGAGTTTATTTTATGGAAGAAGTAGAGCAGCTATTAATTACTATGAAAAGAATAATATAGAATAGAAAATTTAAAGCATTTACGTATAGTGTAAGTGCTTTTATTATTTAGGAGGATTTATGACTAAGGAACAAAAAGAAAAGGTTAAAAAGCTATTAAGCAGCTATAAAATTATGAAGGGACAAATTGAATGTATTGATTTTGAAATAGATTTATTAAAGGATCATATAGAATTTCTAAAAGAGATTAGAGATACAGAGAGTTATATTATTGAAAAGAATAATGAGATTGAACATAAGAGAGCTATAAAGAAGAGGTTAGAGGACTGTATAAATAGCATAGATAATGCTTTAAATGAATTGAGTAATACTGAAAGAAGGATAGTTGAGCTTAGGTATTTAGAAGGTAAAAAGTATACCTGGAAAGAGATAGGTAATATAGTTGTATATAGTTCAGATTACTGTAGAAAAGAAATGTTAGATAGAATTTTATTTAAAATTTTTAGTCAATTATAATGATTTGGTATATATTATAAATAGGGGGAGTATTTAGGGCTATAATTATATGCAAACATAATTTAGTTTTAGTATAATATACAATAGGAATTTTAAGTGAGGTGAATTTTTTGATTAATATATATTGCGATGAAAGTTGTCATTTACAAAATGACCTTTCAGATATTATGGTTTTAGGCGCAATGGGGTGTGATGCTAATAAAAAAATAGAGGTAATAAATGATATAAGAAACATAAAAATAAGAAATAATCTTAATTCAAGGTTTGAAATAAAATGGACAAAGGTTTCAGCAGGTAAGATAGATTTTTATAAGGAGTTAATAGATTACTTTTTTAAAAATGATTTTTTATTTTTTAGAGGGTTAGTTGCTTGTCATAAAAAAGATTTAGATAATAAGAAGTATAATGGAGGAGATTATACAACTTGGTATTATAAAATGTATTTTTTATTATTAAATTCCTTAGTTTATAGGGATAATGAATATAGAATTTTTATAGATATATTAGATACACATGGAGGACCAAGAGTAAAATTTTTAAAAAAGGTATTATGTAATAACATTTATGACTATAAAGCTGAGGTAATAAAAGATATATATCAAATAAATTCTAAAGAATCGGAAATTTTACAATTAGCAGATTTACTAATTGGAATGATTGGTTATTACAATAGGGGGTTATTTAAAAAGAGTAAAGAAAATAATGAATTTTATAATGGAAAAGTGCAATTAATAGATTATGTTAAAGAGAAATATAAAATTGATTTAGGTAAATCAACTGATAAACTTGAAAAAAAATACAATTTATTTATATGGAATCCGAAAGGGTGGAGATAATATGAATAAATCTAATTTAAGTGTAGCATTAACATGCAGCGGAAATAATTTTTTAGATGATATGGAAGTTGTGTATATAAAGTTTAAAGAATCCTTTTTAAAGAAAGAAAATAGACCATTATATAAGGGGAAATTTATTTTTTTTAATATGAATAAAGAATTTACAATACGCAATGGTGAATTAAATGAAAGTGTTGTATTAACAAAACCTGAAAGATTTATGCATATAGCTTCACTAAGTCATAATGATAAATACACTAGTGATCCATGTTATAATGATAGCTCTATAATGTTGTGTAGTAATGAATGTAATCTAGGGAGAGCATTAGAAGAGTTTAGAAAGTTAGGAAGAACAGAATGTTATTATAGATTACTTAGGATTCATAGAATTCCAGAAGTTTTAAAATTAGCTAATGATGGTGATAAAAATATTGAAGAATGGATTGAAGAAGAAAGAATTACAAAAAGATATTCAGATGGAAAAGTTAGGGTAAATAAAATAAGAAAACATTTTATAAGATATAATCATAAAATGGATGATTATATAGTAATTTTAAAAGAAGATAGAAGAAGAGGAGAAATTCATAAGTTTGATTTTGTGACAGCATTTCCAGTATTTAGTAAGGAAAGCAAAAAAGAATTTAATGATAAATATAATAGTTATTGTATGAAAAAATAAAAAAGAGCAACAAAAAAGCCGGTTATCGAGTACGAAATCCGGCGCGCTCCTTCTACACGTGGCAGATGAGTAATATTACTTTTTATTACCTTAAATTTATCACATTGAGATATAAAAGTCAACATTAAGTGACTTTGTCAAGTATAATTATAATTTTATTTTTGTCAAGTATACTCATATTATTAACGTAAAAATATACTTGTAGTATTGACATTATACTATAATATATTCAATAAAAATAAAAAAGAGAATAATTTCATGGAAATTTAATAAAATAATTTATAAATAGAGAAGAGGGTATTGATGGACATTAAAAAATATCAATTTGAAATAGGCTATATAATTGATGAATTAGAAAATTTAGAGAATGGATGTTTCTATGAAGAGGGATGTCAAGCACATCCAGGAAGCGCAAGTGCAAAGACTATAGCTAAAAATGTTAGAAAAGAATTTATTAGCTTAATGAAAAAAATAAAAGAAGATGCTCCGGGTGTATTTTAAAAATCTAGATATTTTTTGTATTAAAGGGACACAAAGGGGACACTTTGTAAATATAAAAGAAAATACAAGTGACTTTATAAAAATATATAATCACTTGCAAATATAGTATTTAAGTAGGTTTATAGATGTTTTATAAGTGCATATAGTTTTATAAAAATCTATGGTATCATTCCTACTGGGGATACCATGGTTTTAACTGTGAAGGAAAAACTCCATATTTATATGGAGTTTTTTAAATATTATTATTTAATATGAAATTTTTGTATAATATAATAATTATATAGGAAAATAAAAAAAAGAAGAAAAATATATAGAATAATAGGAGGAGTTTATTTGGACCCATATACGTTTCAAATTGTGCTTCTTATTATCTTGATAATTTTATCAGGATTTTTTTCAGCCTCAGAAACAGCTTTAATGGCTTTAAGCAGAATAAGAGTAAGGCATATGGTTGATGAAGAGATAAAAGGAGCTAAGTTATTAGAAAAATTATTAGAAGACCCTAATAAATTATTAGGTGGAATCTTAATAGGAAATAATATAGTTAATATAGGTGCATCATCATTAGCATCAACACTTGCTTTTAGAATATTTGGTGATGGTGGAGTTGCCTTAGCTACTGGAGTTATGACAATATTAGTATTAATCTTTGGAGAAATAACACCTAAATCCTTAGCTAAGCAAAATGCAGAGAAGGTTTCTTTAGCCGTAGCTCCTATAATAAATATAGTGGTTACAGTTTTCAAACCTCTTGTTTGGTTATTTTCTTCAGTATCATCCCTAATAGTAAGATTATTAGGTGGAGATTTAAATAAAAGTGAGCCATTTATAACAGAGGAAGAATTAAAAACAATGGTTGATGTAAGTGAAGAAGAGGGAGTTCTTGAAGTTGAAGAAAAAGAAATGATATTCAATGTTTTTGAATTTGGAGATCTTCAAGTAAAAGATATAATGGTTCAAAGGGTAAATGTCATTGCAGTGAATGTTACAGCTACCTATGAAGAAGTATTAAAAGTAATAAAAGAACAACAATTTTCAAGAATACCAGTTTATAATGAATCAATAGATGATATTGTTGGTATTTTAAATGTTAAAGATTTAATTCTTTTAGATAGTGATGAGGAAAATTTCAATGTAACAGAATACATGAGAGAACCTTTTAGAACCTTTGAATTTAAAAAGATAACAGAACTATTTGCAGAGATGAAAACAACTAGAAATCACATAGCAGTAGTGTTAGATGAATATGGCGGAACAGTGGGGATTGTTACTATTGAGGACTTAATAGAAGAAATCGTAGGAGATATTGAAGATGAATACGATGAGAGAGATAAAGATATAGAAGTTATCAAAGAAAATGAGTTCGTAGTAGATGGTAGCACAAGACTTTCTGACTTAAGCGATATGATAGGGTTTGAAATAGAATCTGAGGAATTTGATTCTATTGGAGGATATGTAATAGGTTATTTAGGAAGAATGCCTAAGGTTGGAGAGGAAATTAAAACTAATGACTTTAGAGTTATTGTTGAAGAATTAGATAGAAATAGGGTAAAAAAGGTTAGAGTTTACACATATAAACGAGAAAAAGAGGAGAGTTAAGGGTGCTTAGTTTAGCTTTGGAAGAGGCAGAAAAAGCAAGAGAAAAGGGAGAAGTTCCTGTAGGAGCTGTAATAGTAAAGGATGGAGAAATAATTGCAAGGGCTCATAATTTAAAGGAGACCTTAAAAGATCCAACAGCCCATGCAGAAATTCTTGCCATAAGAGAAGCTTGTAATAAACTAAATAATTGGAGACTTCATGGTTGCGAGATGTATGTTACTTTAGAGCCTTGTCCTATGTGTGCTGGAGCTATTCTTCAAAGTAGACTTTCAAAAATTTATATTGGTACCTTTGATGATACAACAGGAGCAGCTGGTTCTGTAGTTAATATTCTTCAAAATCATAATCTAAATTATTTTCTTGAAGTAGTTTGGCAGAATGATGAAAAATGTAGTAAAATATTAACAAAATTTTTCAAAGATAGACGAGGGTAAGTAATGATTTACTTACCCTTTTTATGTTATACTGAGAATACAAATATTGGTGGGGGTGCATTATGAGCAAATTAGATATGATGGTAGGATATGAAATGAATTTCTATGAAAAGAAATTTGAAGAAAACATAAAGAAATTATCTTACTATATGCATAGATGTTTTAATGAAACTATAGGAGAAAAAGTGGCAGGAATAGCTATAGAAGAAAATCTTTTATATGCTTGGTCATATTACTTCGTTACAATAGCTGATGAAGATCCTAAAATGGGTGACAGAATAATGATGGGGCTTATAAATCACTTTAATACATTATTAGAAGATGAAAATGTAAGAATAAATGGTAAAGAAGGGGCAAAATTAATGATAGATCCTTCTTTCTGTAGAGTATGGTTTGGTACAAGTTTAAATGTTATGTTAGTTAAAAAATATGGTGAAGAGGACTATAAAGAAGTTTTCAACTATATAAAAGATAACTACTTACAAAAAGAATGTAAAATAAGATCACTAAAGGTTTCATAATATTTTTAATCAGTAGGTAAAGCTTTACTTACTGATTTTTCTTTATGTGCTATAATTAATAAAAATTTATGATGTTTTTATATGATTTTTATATAAAAAAATTAGTGTGAAAGAAGTGTTTTTATGAAAATAAATAAAAGATATTTAGCTATCTTTTTAATCTTATTAATTATTGAGATTTTTATTGCGCTATTTGTACATGATAATTTTATTAGACCTTATATAGGTGATGTTTTAGTTGTAATAGTTATATACACATTTATAAGAGGAATAATTGGAAGAAAAATAAAAAATTTACCCATATATATTTTTTTATTTGGTGTTTTAGTTGAGGTTTTACAATACTTTAGAATAGTTGAGATATTACATCTTCAAAATAGTAGATTTTTTACAATTCTCATAGGTACATCCTTTGATGTAAAAGATATTATATGCTATTTTGTAGGAACTTTAATTTTAATATTTTGGGAAGTTATTAATAAAGAGTAATAATTTTTAGTGAGCTCAAGTTTGGGGTTCACTTTTTTTACATAAATAAGAATAGGATAGCATATTATTTATAGAGAATATTATGTAATAGTATTAGGAGGATCCTATTGTGAAGGAAGACCAATTTAACATAGAAACTTTAATAGTAGCAATATTAGTGATGTTAACAATTATAAACATAGATGTGGTTCATGTAACAGAGGCGCAGAGCGTAAAAATAGAAATAGAAACTGAAGAGGATATACCAATAGTTTCAGATGTTTTTATAACAGTAGATGATGCTAAAAAATGGGCACAAGGAAAAGGAGCCACTAAGGAATTTGTTGAACTTGCTGATTTATATTGGGAATATTCAAATGAACATGGAGATGTTAATCCAGCTTTAGCGTATGTACAAGCAGCTAAGGAAACTGCCTATGGTAATTTTGGAGGAGTATTAGATGCTTCATATCACAATCCATGTGGGTTAAAAACAAATAAGGGTGGGAGCGATAAAGACCCTAAAGCTCATATGAAATTTAAAAATTGGAATGAGGGAGTAAAGGCTCATTTGGATCACTTAGCCTTATATGCAGGGGCAGAAGGATATCCAAAGGTTGAAACAAAGGATCCTAGACACTTTGCTTCAATATTTGGGAAAGCTAATTCAGTAATTGATTTAAGCAAAAATTGGGCACCAAGCCCTACCTACGGAGAAGAAATTCTTGGAATGTACAATGATATGATGGAAGGGGCAGGAAATAGAGATATAGAGGTAATGAATATATTTTAAGTTAGGAAAATTATATAGAGATTTAGATATAAAAATTGGGATATAAAAAGCTTTTGTTTATAAGCTTTTTATATCCCATTAATTTATATAATTAAATTTTAACTAAACCATAGAGAATTCTCCCACCTCAACAAATTAGGTAGGAGATGAATCGCCGAAAAGCGTACGCTACACTACATAATTTGCATTTATAAACTAAAGTTATGTATAATATAGCTAATGTAGTGTTCTTTACAAACTGAATATATAAGGTTGCTACAAGAAATTAGGTTTGTAGTGTAAAATATTCAACCATTCGGAACTATATAGTTGGAGCAAAAACCAAGCCATGATAGCTATATAGACTTAAGCACTCGATAATCCCACATTAGGGGTGACTTCTGCCAAGAAGATATAAATTGGTATAAAATTAGTGCTTTGCACAAACCGTCGGTGCGACGGGGTTAGCTTGGGTAAACTTGTGCCACTAGGTATATTGACCAAGAAGCTCCCACTTCTATAAGTGGAGGGTAGTTCACGTTCCACAATATGTTACATAAGGAGTGTCACTTTTCTTAGGTAACTTAGTGTACTTTTCTAAATCTTTAGAATAACTATAAGGATTCTTTAGTGCTTCTAATATATTATCCATAAAAGTAAAATCACCTTTTTCAGCAGTTTTAAGAGCTTCTTCAACTAAGTGATTTCTAGGAATTATATAAGGATTATTATTCATCATTAAATTCCTTACTTCTTCCTGTGGTCTATTTTCTTCTTTTAATCTATTTTGCCAAAGAGCATACCAAGTTTTGAATTCATCACTACTAAATACTTTTTCATCTTCAAATTTATTAAGAGTTAAAGATACAAAGGTATTAGTAAAATCTGCTTCATATTTTTGCATTGTGCTTAAAAGCCCTTCAATTAGCAATTCATCATTTTCTTTTTCTGTGAAAAGACCAAGTTTAGTTCTCATTTTATTGAACCAATATTTTTTATATAGTTTAGAAAAGTTTGATATGGACTTTTTAGCAATATTAACAGCCTCATCTAGGTTAGGGTTTAGAAGAGGAAGTAGTGCTTCTGAGAATCTAGCTAAGTTCCATAAAGCCATATTAGGTTGATTTCCATAGGCATATCTACCAGCATAATCAATAGAACTAAATACTGTGTTTGTATCATAAGTATCCATAAATGCACATGGTCCATAATCTATAGTTTCTCCTGAGATTACCATATTATCAGTGTTCATAACCCCATGAATGAATCCAACACTTTGCCACTTAACTATAAGTTCAGCTTGACGATTTATTACCTCTTCAAGAAATAAAATATATTTATTTTCATTATCAGCTATATTAGGAAAGTGTCTTTTAATAGTATAGTCAGCAAGACTTTTAAGATCCTCTAAAGTGCCCCATTGAGCTGCATAAGCAAAAGTTCCAACTCTAATGTGACTAGAAGCTATTCTTGTTAATATAGCACCTTGTTCAAATCTTTCTCTTAAAACTTCCTCACCAGTACTTACTACCGCAAGGCTTCTAGTTGTAGGAATTCCAAGACCATGCATACCTTCGCTTATTATATATTCTCTAAGCATAGGTGCAAGGGCAGCCTTTCCATCTCCACCTCTTGAATATATTGTTCTACCAGACCCTTTTAATTGAACATCATATCTTTTACCATCTTTAGTTACATGTTCTCCTAATAAGAGTGCTCTACCATCTCCTAGCATTGTAAAATGACCAAATTGGTGCCCTGCATAAGCCTGTGCAATTGGTACAATTCCTGGGAAAGTTTCATTTCCTGCAAATATATTAAGACCAAAATCGCTGTTTAAAACTTCTTCATTAAGCCCAAGTTCTTCAGCAAGAGAAGTATTAAACTTAATAAGTTTAGGATTTTTTGAACCCTTTGGATTTTGTTCACTAAAGAATATATTTGGAAGAGTTAAATAAGTGTTTTCTAGGTTAAAACCTGTTTTTGATTGAAAATTTTTATTATCCATATTAAAATCCTTTGCCTTATAATTTATTTCAAATTTTATTCCATCCCTTATATTATGCGTAAAAATTCTTATTAAATTAAAAAACAAGATTTAACTTATTATAGCACTAATAATTGTAAATTTTCATATTAAAAATAAGTTTAACAATTTAGAGTGGGTAAGGTTAGATGTGTTTAATTGAAATTTGAATTGTATTCAAAAATATTTTAAAAAATATTCAAAAATTTAGTGAGGTTATGGTAATTATATGGTATAATTTCAGTGCAAGTGTTAATCGTTATCAAAAAAGGGGAGATTAATACTTGAAAAAAATAACGGGGGATATAAAAATGAAAAGAAAGATTTGTAAGGCGCTTATTTGTGCTACGCTAGCAACTAGCCTATGGGCTGGGGCATCAACTAAAGTCTACGCTTGGGATGGGAAGATTGACGGAACAGGAACTCATGCTATGATTGTAACTCAAGGGGTTTCAATCTTAGAAAATGATCTCTCCAAAAATGAACCAGAAAGTGTAAGAAAAAACTTAGAGATTTTAAAAGAGAACATGCATGAGCTTCAATTAGGTTCTACTTATCCAGATTATGATAAGAATGCATATGATCTATATCAAGATCACTTCTGGGATCCTGATACAGATAATAATTTCTCAAAGGATAATAGTTGGTATTTAGCTTATTCTATACCTGACACAGGGGAATCACAAATAAGAAAATTTTCAGCATTAGCTAGATATGAATGGCAAAGAGGAAACTATAAACAAGCTACATTCTATCTTGGAGAGGCTATGCACTATTTTGGAGATATAGATACTCCATATCATCCTGCTAATGTTACTGCCGTTGATAGCGCAGGACATGTTAAGTTTGAGACTTTTGCAGAGGAAAGAAAAGAACAGTATAAAATAAACACAGCAGGTTGCAAAACTAATGAGGATTTTTATGCTGATATCTTAAAAAACAAAGATTTTAATGCATGGTCAAAAGAATATGCAAGAGGTTTTGCTAAAACAGGAAAATCAATATACTATAGTCATGCTAGCATGAGTCATAGTTGGGATGATTGGGACTATGCAGCAAAGGTAACTTTAGCTAACTCTCAAAAAGGAACAGCAGGATATATTTATAGATTCTTACACGATGTATCAGAGGGTAATGATCCATCAGTTGGAAAGAATGTAAAAGAACTAGTAGCTTACATATCAACTAGTGGTGAGAAAGATGCTGGAACAGATGACTACATGTATTTTGGAATCAAAACAAAGGATGGAAAAACTCAAGAATGGGAAATGGACAACCCAGGAAATGATTTTATGACTGGAAGTAAAGATACTTATACTTTCAAATTAAAAGATGAAAATCTAAAAATTGATGATATACAAAATATGTGGATTAGAAAAAGAAAATATACAGCATTCCCAGATGCTTATAAGCCAGAAAACATAAAGATAATAGCAAATGGAAAAGTTGTAGTAGACAAAGATATAAATGAGTGGATTTCAGGAAATTCAACTTATAATATAAAATAATAAAAGTAAAAAAATAATTATTGGTTTTGGTGGTATTTACAAAATAAAAGCTTAGGAAAGATAAAGTCTTTCTTAAGCTTTTATTTTACTTATTTTTAGTGATTTAGGGATTAATACTTTAAGTAATAATCCTTTTGTTTTAAGAATATAATCAATAAGAATATGGTTTCTATATTAGGAGGATTAAATGAAAGTAGATATAATTTCAGGATTCCTAGGAGCTGGCAAAACTACTTTAATAAAAAAGCTTTTAGATACCTTAGTAAAGGATGAAAAGGTAGCTATTGTGGAAAATGAATATGGAGAAGTAGGAATTGATGGAGATTTACTTAAAGATAGAAGAATTGAAGTAAAAGAAATTAATTCTGGGTGTATATGTTGCACCATAAAGGGTGACTTTAAACAAAATATCTTAGACATAATATCAAATTACAGACCAGATAGAATCATAATTGAACCTTCAGGAGTAGCTAATTTTTCTCAAGTTCTTGAATCTATAAAAGAAGCTAATATAGAGGGTTTAAGAATAAATATGAAAATAACCATGGTTGATGCTCAAAATGTTCATATGTATATGAAAAACTTTGGGGATTTTTATAGAAGTCAATTAGTAAATGCAAACACAGTAATATTAACTAGGGTAGAAAAACTTTCTGATAAGGAAATTACTCATGTTTGTAATGAAATAAAAACAATAAACAATAAGGCTAACATTATAACCACTGAGTTAAGTAAGTTAAGCCCAGAAAGAATAATTCAAGTTTCAGAGAAAAAAGTTGAGAGTTTAATAGAGAATATAAATAAAAAGCCTAAAAGAATAGGTCTAAGAAGAGTTTCTGCACCTGAGTTTTTTGAAAATTGGGGAGTGGAGACACCAAAAACATTTGAATATTCTGAGTTAGTAAAAATTTTAAATGAATTTCAAAACAACAAGCATGGTGAGGTTTTAAGGGCCAAAGGAATAATAAAATCTAAAGATAATAAGTGGTTTAAATTTGATTTTGTACCAAATGATATTTCTATTGTTAATTATAAAAGTGATTATACAGGTAGGGTTTGTGTTATAGGAAGAAATTTAAATAAAGATAGCATAGATAAATTATTTTCTTAAAAATAAGGGGGAGGGTTATGTGAAAAAATGTTCAGTTGATTTAATAACAGGTTTTTTATCATCAGGAAAAACATCCTTCATAAATCACATTTTAGATGATTTTTCTAAGGAGGAGGTTTTAGTAATACAATGTGAGTATGGGCAGGAAGAATTAATAAATTGTAGGAAAAATGTTAATATAAAAAAGTTTTCTAGCATGGATGAATTAAAGGAAGAGGATTTAATAAGAAGCTTAAAGTTTTATGCGCCTAAGAGAGTTTTTATTGAGTGCAATGGGGTTAGTGAAACTAAAAAGTTTATAGATAAAGTCACAAATAGTAAGCTTAAGGAATACTTAAAGCTTGGGATTATAGTTAATTTAATTGATATGACAACTTTTAATATGTTTTTAAAGAACATACCCTCAATGATAATACCGAACATATCACTAAGTAATCTTATTGTTTTAAATAAGTGTAATGAAATAAGTGGAAATGCTTTAAAAGAATATAAAGATATGATAGAAAAATTTAATCATAATGCCCATATAGTTAATTGCATAGGTAAGGAAGGAACTAATATGAACTTTAACAAAGAAAGAATTATAAACAGGATGATGGGATAAATATGGAGCTTTTAAATAAATTTTCTATAGTCTTTTCTAGTATAGTAATAGAAGCACTGCCTTTTATACTTATAGGGGCAGTGCTAGCTTCCTTTATGCAAGTTTATATTTCAAACAATATTTTTAATAAAATCATATCTAAAAATAAATTATTAGGATCAATTCAAGCTGGGATAATAGGAGTTTTTTTACCTGTTTGTGAATGTGCCACAGTGCCTATAACAAAGGGATTATTAAATAAAAAGGTGCCTTTAAATGTGGCTATAACTTACATGTTGGCTGCTCCTATAGTTAATCCGCTGGTTATATTGTCAACATATTATGCCTTTGATGGAAACATAAAGGTAGTATTGTTGAGAGTAGGAGTTGGCTTTTCAATAGCTGTCATAGCGGGGTTACTTATGCTTTGTTTAAGTGGAGAAAATAATATTTTCATAGACAATGGTGAAGGAGAATTACAAGGAAAATGTCTTTGTGGATGTTCAGAAATAGATGATAATTCTAGCAAGCCTATAAGGCTTTTAAAGCATACATCCTTAGAGTTTTATGAAATAGGGAAATATTTTACAGTTGGAGCAACTTTAGCGGCCATATTTCAAACCTTTGTACCAAGGGATATTATTTTTTATTTTGAAAATAGTGCAGTTTTATCAATAATAATCCTTATGGCTTTTTCATTCTTAATTTCATTGTGTTCAGAGGCAGATGCCTTTGTTGCTAGTACCTTTATGAATAGATTTTCTTTAGGATCAATAACGGGATTTTTGATTATAGGGCCCATGATAGATTTAAAAAATACAATAATGTTATTTTCTATATTTAAAAAATCTTTTGTAATTAAACTTTTATTTGTAGTCTTTTCACTTTGCTTCATAGCTTCAGCTTTGATATTTTAAGGAGGAAACTTTATGAGAAAATTTAATTTTAGTGAATTCATATGGTTTCTTATATTATTTTGCTTTGAATATTTAATAGTAAAAATGTTTATGAGTGAAAAGATTTTTTTGATTATATCAAGAGATATGAAGGCATATGTAATTTTGGCCATAATATTATTATTTTTGATTTTAGTTATACAATTTTTCAATATTTTTAAAACCTCAACTAGAAGAAGTTTTAAGGGTGGATATTTAATTTTTATTTTTGCTTTAGTCATTTTAAATATAGCTAATGGATTAAATATTAATCAGGTATCCTTAAATTTAAAAGGGGTTAAGTTATATCATGATAGACATAAAGAGAGTGAACATAATCACCTACACTCTGATGAAAAATTAAATAGTAATGAAGCTTTAGTATTTACAGAGAAAAATTTTCATAGTTCCTTAGAAGAATTAATAATTCATATAGAAGATTTTGTAGGAAAAGAAATTTCTATAGAAGGGCTTCTATATGTTAGTGAATTATATGAAAAAGAAGAATTTGCAATTACTCAAATAGATATGACTTGCTGCATAGCTGATTCAGTGTACTTAGGAGTATTATGCAAGGGCGATTTGCCAGATTTAAAAAATGGAAGTGAAATAAAAGTTAAGGGATTAGTTGAATCTAAAAAGATTAAAAATAGTGCAGGAGAAGAAATTGAAATTCCATTTATAAATGTATTTTACACAGATACATTACAGTAAATTTAATCAATAAAAAATTAAAGAGACTTTTTAATAAATTATCTTATGTATGAATATATCAATAAAAATTAATACTAGCTTAAAACAGGATTCTAAATATAAAATTAAATAGATAAGATAGAAGCTTAATAATAAGACTGTTATATTACAGATTTTATTATTAAGTTTTTTTATAATATTTTTATTTAAATGCGAATGATACATATTTACTTAACAATTTTACTGTAGTATTATTATAAAAAATTAAAAGGAATGGGAGAGTTTAGATGAATCCAGTAGCATTTTCAATTGGTAGTTTTGAAGTAAGATGGTATGGCATAATCATAGCATTAGGAATTTTAATTGCAATGACCTTGGTAAGTATTAACGCAAAGAAAAAGAATTTAAACTTTGATGTTATCTTAGATTTATTTTTATGGTGCTTTCCCTTTGCTATTATAGGGGCTAGAGCATATTACGTGCTTTTTGAGCTTGAAAATTATCATAGCTTTTGGGATATGATAAACATAAGACAAGGTGGCTTAGCAATTCATGGAGGAATAATAGGGGCTTTCCTAACTGCATTTATTTATTGTAAGGTAAAAAAAGTAGATTTTTTAGCCTATGCAGATATTGTGGCTCCAGCTTTTATATTAGCCCAAGGAATAGGTAGATGGGGGAATTTCTTTAACCAAGAGGCGCATGGTGGACAAGTAACTAATGAGTTTATCAGTAAATTTCCTGAGTTTATTCAAAGGGGTATGTACATAAATGGAGCATATTATCACCCTACATTCTTATATGAAAGTATATGGGATATATTTGTGGCAATTTTATTGATGATAATTTTATATAATATTACAGATAGATATAAGGGAGTAGTTATTTCTGCTTATATATCTTTATATTCTCTAGGAAGATTCTTTATTGAAGGGCTAAGAACAGATAGTTTATATTTTATGAATATTAGAGTTGCTCAATTAATTAGCTTATTAGGAATTATTATTGGAATTGTGGCAATAATAATTATTGTTTCAAGAGGAAAGGAAAAGGGAAAAGGTATATTTATAAATTAGATTTATATGTGGCTGTATCAATTTTATTTAGAAGATATTATTTTAAATTTTCTTTTTAAGCTTTGATACAGCTCATTTTTAAGTGATTATATTAAAATAAATATAGGATAAAAGTATTGTTTAAATTAAAATTTCTAATTTATACTAATTTTATTCATATAAGTATAATAATTATAATTAAATTTTCAGTATTGAATTGGTTAGACTTATATGTTAGAATGAAAAAGTATTACAAATTAATATTTATTATGGAGAGATGTCCGAGTGGTCGAAGGAGCACGCCTGGAACGCGTGTGTAGGGGAAACTCTACCGAGGGTTCAAATCCCTCTCTCTCCGCCATGCCGTGCTAGATGGGGAGTTAGCGGTGCCCTGTAACCTGCAATCCGCTACAGCAGGATCGAAGTCCTCATAGAGGCTCTAACTTGTGGAGTCTGCCCTATGTAAGTGGTGTTGAGAGTTGGGCCCCACGCAATGGAAACCTGTGAACCTCGTCAGGTCCGGAAGGAAGCAGCGATAAGCAGTCATTTTCATGTGCCGTGGATACGTCTGGCTTGAGCTAACTGCATAGGTAACGTTCATAAGTTATTGTCGAAGTGAGGTGCACGGTTTTATTATGTAATTAAACTTTTAACAGAGTATGTTAAAAGTTTTTTTTATTTTATAAAATTATGTTTTCTATATGTTCACGAAACATTAATAAAAACTTTTATACTTGTTGGTATAATTATATAGACATACTTATGACAAAAATGTAATTTTACGGAGGAAGTTATGGGAAGAAAACTTTTGGTAGGAATTCTATGGGTAACTTTATCGCTTTTCGTTCTTGGATGTAGTACAAGCGGTGAAAAAAATACAATCAATATTCCTATAGAAAAGAGTAGGGAAGAAGAAAAAAGTAAAGACGAAGAAGAGTACATAGATAAAATTTCATCAACTATTGTTAATATGAGCGTAGATGGTTCTATAAAAAATATGAGAACAGTATCTGAAACTGGTAAATTAAATAATACTATGATTGAACAGTTAGAAAGATCAAATAATTTTTTTAAATGCTTAATAGAGGACCTTAAAGGGGTAAAGGTTCCAGAAAAATTTGCTTCATATAATGATGATATAATAGATAATTTAAATAAGGCTAAATCCTCTTTAGAAGTTATGAAGAATTCTCATGATGAGGAAACTATAAAAAGTAATGCAAAGATTTTTATAGAAAGTAATAAGGACGTATCTAACTTAGTAGATAAAATATTAGTTTATTATGCTGGATGCTAAACCAATAATATTAAATTGTCATAAATAAGTTAATATTTAAAAGATATTTTATGTTATTCATAGGTTTTTTAAAGTTTTTTTAATATTATATCATTAATTCCTATTGACTTTTTATGATTTAACAATTAAAATTCTATTAAGATAATAAATTGAAATTTGGAGAGTATGATAGTATGAAAAATTTAAACTTAACTAGAGCTTCAAAATTAAATACCTTTTACTTTAGCTATTATAGTTAAGTTTGCGTTTATGATATATAAAAGACTCATAGATGCAAACTAGGGTTTGTATCTATGATGGCTAAGTTTAAAATGCATGTAGAGCCACATAGATAAACACTATGTGGCTTTTTATTTAAGGCACTAAGGCCACATAGTTTTACACTATGTGGCTTTTTTATATGAAAAATATAAATTAATTAGATTGGGGTTGTAAAAAATGAACAAAAAGAAAGATATATTAGTAATAGGATTTGCCTTATTCTCTATATTCTTTGGGGCTGGAAATCTAATATTTCCTCCATACATAGGATTAACATCAGGAAGTGAATGGTTAATTAGTTTTTTAGGATTCATAATATCAGACGTAGGAATAATATTTTTATCCATAGTTGCAGTTTCTAAGGCAGGATCTTTCCAAGGTGTTGTTGGAAGAGCAGGTAAGAAGTTTGGTATTACCTTAGAAATTTTAATGATGCTTTGTTTAGGACCTATATTAGTAGTGCCAAGGACTGCAGCAACAACATTTGAAATGAGTATTTCTCCACTTTTAGGGAATATAAATCCATATGTATTTTCAGTAATATTCTTTTTAATAGTTTTTGTGCTAACAATAAAGCCTAATAAGGTTATGGATATAATCGGAAAGGTTCTAACACCATTATTACTTATATCATTAGCAGTATTAATAATAAAGGGAATTATAAATCCTATTGGAGATTTAGAAAAAGTTAATTCAGGTAAGTTATTTATGACTGGGATTACTCAAGGATATCAAACAATGGATGCTTTAGGAACTGGAGGAATTGTAGCACTTGTTATGGCTTCATTTGCAAGTAAAGGCTATAAGGATAAAAAAGAAAATAGAATGCTTACAATAAAATCTGCCTTAATTGCATGTATTGGACTAGCTATTGTTTATGGAGGATTAACATTCTTAGGGGCTACATCTTCAACTTTATATGATAGCAGTATTTCACAAACAACATTACTTATGAATATAACTAATGCAATTTTAGGGTCAACAGGTACTATTATGTTAGCAATAGTAATAGGACTTGCTTGTCTTACAACGGCTGTAGGATTAACTTCTGTTACGGCTAAATACTTTGAAGATGTATCTAACAAAAAATTAAAATACAAATATATAGTAATAGCAATATGTGTATTTAGTGCATTATCTTCTAATTTAGGAGTAGATAAAATAATAGAAATTGCAGTACCTGTATTAAGCTTAATTTATCCAGTTTCTATATTATTAGTAGTAATGAGTATATTTGAAAAATTCGTTCCAAATAATGTAGTGGTAAAGGGAGCTACTTATGCAACTCTTTTAATAAGCTTACTTACTGTAATTGATAGCTTAGGAATAAAATTTGAATTTGTTCATAAGTTACCTCTTGCAAACCTAGGATTTAACTGGGTTGTTCCAGCTATAGTTGGAGGATTAATAGCAGGGTTAGTATTTAGAAAAAGAGAAGTTATATCTTTAGAAGAATCCTATTAAATAATTAAATAAAAAGTTATAAAAAAAGTAAAACTCCATTAAGTAGATATTTCATATGTCTACCTAAATAGGAGTTTTTACTTTTTATTAAGTCATTAGGAATAAGCATTATAATAACCTCTAAATAAATTATAGCTAAGCATATATTGAAGATTATATCTTTTTATAGTTAAAAAACTTAAACTTATTACCATTCTCTTCATAAATAGAACTTTCATAAGTTTTTATCCATTTAGAATAATCTACTTTAGGGAAATAAGTATCTCCTTCATATTCCTTTAAGACTTCAGTTATATATAATTTTGAAGTATATTTTAAAAGCTCAGAATATATTTTCCCACCACCTATTACAAATATTTCTTCCTTACTATGTTTATACTCTTCAATAAGCTTATTTAAATCATTATAAATAATTACGTCCTTATGATTATAAGAAAAATCTTTCCTTTTAGTTAAAACTAAATGAGTTCTTCCAGGTAAAACAAAAGGAAGAGATTCAAAGGTTTTTCTTCCCATTAATATTTTTTTACCCATAGTAAGTTCTTTAAATCTTTTTAAATCAGATGGAATATTCCAAGGCATTTTGTTATTAACTCCAATGATATTATTAATACTTTTGGCAACAATTATAGAAAACATATAAAAAATCCTTTCAAGGTTAACATAAAAATATTATTAAGATAATTATATATTTATTTTTAAAAAAGAAAATATTAATCATGATATAATGGTTTAACTAAGAAAAATATAAAATAAGTGTGATAGGTATTATGGCTTGTTTTGATGTATAATAATTATATGTTAATACAAGCTTAGAGAGGTGAATAATTTGGCATATAAAGCTTTGTATAGAGAGTGGAGACCACAAACCTTTAATGATGTTGTAGGTCAGGAGCATATAACCACTACATTAAAAAATCAGATAATAAATGAAAGAACAGCTCATGCATATTTATTTTGTGGTACTAGAGGAACTGGTAAAACCTCTACAGCTAAGGTAATGGCTAAGGCTTTAAACTGTTTAGATTTAAAAGACGGAGAGCCTTGTAATCAGTGTGAGATGTGTAAAAAAATAAATGAAGGATTAGCAATAGATATAACTGAACTTGATGCAGCTTCAAACAATGGGGTAGATAACATAAGAGATATAATTGATGATGTTCAATACCCACCTCAAGAAGCTAGATTTAAAGTTTACATAATGGATGAGGTTCACATGCTTTCTATTGGGGCAGTTAATGCTTTTTTAAAGACTTTAGAAGAGCCACCAAAGAATGTAGTCTTTATTTTGGCTACAACAGATCCTCAAAAATTACCTATAACTATATTATCAAGATGTCAAAGGTTTGATTTCAAAAGGATTAGTAGAAAAGATATAACAGGAAGACTAAGAAAAATAGTTACTGAGCAAGGTATATTCTGTGATGATAAAAGCTTAGACCTTGTTGCAAGAGTATCTGATGGAGCTATGAGAGACTCTTTAAGTATATTAGATCAAGCTATTTCTATAGGGGATGGTAAGGTAGATTATGATGAATTAGTTTCTATGTTAGGACTTGTAACTAATGATAATTTATTTAAAATAGTAGATTCTATAATAAAAAGAGATATAGAAAGTGCTATGGAAATAATAGAAGAATTAGTTCTTACAGGAAAGGATATGACTCTTTTCATAAAGGACTTAATAGTTCATTATAGAAACTTGCTTATGATAAAGGTAACTTCAAATCCAGAGGAAGTTTTAGATACTGCTGAGGAAAATATAGAAAAACTTAAAGTGCAAGGTGCTAAGTTAAAGGTTGAAGAAATCATGAGATGCATAAGAATTGTGCAAGAATGTGATGAAGAGGCTAAACTTAGTAAACAGGCTAGAGTTTATTTAGAGCTTGCAGTAATAAAAATGTGCAAAATAGAGTATGATACATCTAAGGAAGTTATGCTAGCAAGAATAAATAAGTTAGAACAAGCAATAAGAAGTGGAAATATACAGGTTAATACTAATTTAGAAGAGGTTAAATCACAAGTTTCAAATGAGACTTCAAATAATAAAACTTTAAATAATAAACAACAGAATGCTATTAAAAGTTCAAATAATTATGAGGTGGTAAATGAAAATTCAACCCTAACACCAGAGTATTTAAGAAAGGTTTGGAAAGATATACTTGAAACCTTTAAGAGTAGAGGAAAGTATATGGTTTATATAGCCTTAGCAAAGGGTATAAGCAAAGTTTCTTGTAACAAAGGTGTTGTTGAATTTAGATATACTTATGAATATAGACATAATAAAGAAAGACTTGAAAAACATGATTTCTCTAAAATAGTAAATGATATATTTTCAGAAGTTTTAAAGGAACCTGTAAGAGTTGTATATAGTGTAGAACAAGGAACAGAAGAGGAAAAAGCTGAGGAAGCTGATTTAGAAGCTAGACTTTCAGGCATTATGGGTGATGGTCTAGAAATAGTTGAAGAATAGAATAAAATTGTAACCAAATAATAATGATTAAGCATATAATCTAATATTATAGTAAATTTTTCAAAAATACTATATAATATTAAGGAGTTAATTTTTAAGGAGGATGTAAGTATGGCAAGAGGTGGATTTCCAGGCGGAATGGGAAACATGAATAATTTAATGAAGCAAGCACAAATGCTTCAAAAACAAATGCAATCAATGCAAGAGGAAATCGAAGCATCAGAATTCGAAGGCTCAGCTGGCGGCGGTGCAGTTGTTGCAAAAGTTAACGGAAAGAAAGAATTAATCGCACTTAATATAAAGCCAGAAGTTGTAGATCCAGATGATGTTGAAATGTTAGAAGATCTAGTTTTCTCAGCTGTTAAGCAAGCTTTAGAAAAAGCTTCTGAAGAAACTTCAGAAAAGATGGGTAAATTAACTGGTGGAATGGGAATGCCAGGATTATTCTAATAGAAATACTTATTAAATTTGAAAACTCTGCTGAAACTTCTCAGCGGAGTTTTTTATAAATAGAGAGAATTTAGTTTAAATAATAGGAGGAAAAATAATGGAATTTTATCCAGTAGCTATAGAAAAGTTAATTGAAGAGTTTGCTAAATTACCTAGTATAGGAAAAAAATCAGCTCAAAGGTTAACTTTACATATTTTAAATTTGCCAAAGGATGAGGTAGAGGAATTTGCAAATGCCTTAGTAAAAGCTAGGGGAACTATTAAATATTGTTCTGTATGTGGTAACTTTACGGATACAGATCCATGTGCAATATGTTCAAATCCTAATAGAGAAAAAGATATAATATGTGTGGTTGAACAACCTAAGGATATTATGACAATGGAAAAAGTCAAAGAATTTAATGGTTTATATCATGTTTTACACGGAACTATTTCTCCAATGCAAGGAAGAGGACCACAGGATATAAGAATAAGAGAATTAGTAGCAAGAATGAGCGGAGATGTAAAAGAGGTTATTGTAGCTACAAACCCTACTATTGAAGGGGAAGCTACAGCTATGTATATTTCAAAGATATTAAAACCATTAGATGTTAAGGTTACTAGAATTGCAGCAGGAATCCCAGTTGGGGGAGATTTAGAGTATGCAGATGAAGTAACTTTATCTAAAGCCTTAGAAGGTAGAACTGTTATATAAATATTATTTAGGCCTTGTGATTCTAAATAAGATATAAATTATTTTATAATACAAATCGAGCTTAAAATATAGTATTAAATCTTTATATAGGTAATTAAACAATATAAATACAAGGGAATTAACTAGTTAAAAAGTTAAAATACAAAGTTAAATCTTTATAACACCTGAATATAACTTGGACATTTTGGAAATAATTCCAAAGGAATAAGTTGGAGGTGTTAGTTATGGATAAAAAGAAAATTTCTGATTACTTAATAAAAAAGATAGATTATTCAAATGAAGATGAGGAAATATTAAAAGCTATTGAGCAAACCATACTAGAAATGGAGGTTGCAAGATCAGCTTTTCAAAATGCTTGTGATGATAAACTTATAGAATCTTTAATATATAAAGAGCAAGATATTAACGCTAGATATGAATACCTAATAAGAGAAGCTAAAAAAAGAGGTATAAAAGTTAGTATGGAACATATATTTAAGAATGCTAGGATAAGTATAATTTAAAAAGGTGGTAGATTTATGGATATAGGAGCGTTATCCTTAGATGATATAATTCTTCTAATTGTAGGAGTGCTTGTTGCAATATTAATTTTAAGATTAATATTTGGATCAATAGGGAAAATAATAGGCTTGGTTATTAATAGTGTCTTTGGGGCTATACTACTTATGATTGTTAATTACTTTGGAGCTTATTTTGGCATAACTATAGGAATAAACTTATTAACTGCTTTAATAGCAGGTATTTTAGGAATACCTGGAGTAGTTTTAATGATATTATTCCAAGTTTTTGTTAGATAAATATAAGAATTTATATAAATAAAAAAACAGGTGAAATCACCTGTTTTTTATTTTTAGATGGGAGGAAACTTGCAAAGTAAGCAAGGAATGTATTAAGCACTTCTTCCTTTTCTAAGGAGAGGAGTAGTCAAAAAATGAAGAAGCAATTAATCACTCTTTATATTAATATATGTTTTTAAATAAAATTTGCTACTTAAAGAAATAAAAATCATAAAAATATATTTATAAAAGTATATTTATAGAGAATTTATACTTTAGTGAATGGAGAATTTTATGAAGAGTAATAACTTAATTCTAGATAAATACAAGTCTAGAGGGATTAGAGGATTGATAGTCTTAGGAATAGCCTATTTCTTTTTAATGGGAAATTACAGTATGATAAGATACTTTTTTCAGGCAGGGCAAGGGGATTTAGATATTTCCATAATAAATAAATGTTTTTCAATGGGTAATATAGATAAATTTTTATTATTTTTATTTTTAGTTTGGAGTGTTGGATTTTTATTTCAGGATAAAGAAAAGGAGCTAAAGGAAAATTTAGCCGTAGGAGAGGAGAATACAAAGAAATATTTCTTTTCTAAAGTTATTTTAATTTATGGAGTTTCTCTAATACCTATGGTGATTAACATATTTATAAAATTAATTTTTTATATACCATATAGAAATTCTTTTAGTTTAGATAAGCTTATTATAAGTTTTCTTTATTTCATAGCATTAGGATTATTATTTACTTCAATAATTTTTATTATGAATTTAATTGTTAAAGATAGAATGTTTGCAGGAATTTTCCCAATATTTTTTATGGAGGGTTTAATTTTAATCTTTTCAGTAAGTGAGCTTTTAATTAGTGATAAACTTATTTGGGTTAGAAATTCCTTAAGTTTTATTGGTGAGAAAGTCTTATTAATTTTTAATTTATTAAATTTAGATTTTGACACCAATTCCTTTTCTTTATGGAGACAGTTTATATTTATAATAATCTTAGTGTTAATTTCAGTATTACTTATTTATCTTTCAAGATTAATTTTAAAAATAATGAATTTTAAATATTTGGATAGACTATATTTCTTTGAAATACCTAGATATTTTATTTATATTTCTATGAGTATATTAATTGGATTTGTATTTGTAAATGCCGTAGGATATTTAATTATAATGTTTATTCCAAGTGTAAGTTATGTTAAGGGAACCTTTATGGTTAACATAGCATCTTTAATTTCTATGGTTTTATTATTTGTTTTTTTAGAGATTTTATATAGAAGAAAGATATTAAATAAGGATTTAGTAGAAGATAATATTGAAGTATGTAATGAGATTCAACCTTGTGTGGGTGATTTTATTGAATTTGATGAAACTACAGGGTTTTTAGATAATAATAAGACAATTGATAAGGAAGAAAATTTTAATAATAGTTTATAAGATAAATGAGAATCAAACAAATATAGTAGTCTTCCTCTTAAACTTACAATTTAAATAAATATAATATTTATAAGAATCTTTTTGTTTTAAAGAAAAGATTAAAAGTGATATACTTTTAAATGTATGTAAGAGAGGAACAGGAGGTTTGTTATGGCTGTTGGAACAAGTATAAATTGTAAGTATTGTATAGATTTTAAGAATGATAGATGTGATGGAACAGAAAAAAATTGTCTTTGTAGACTTTGTCCTAGAAATTTAGGACAATGTATATGTGTAAAATACTGTAGAGAAACAGAGTCAGTTTTATTTTGGAATGATGAAGAGGAATAATTTAGTATAAAAAAACTTTCTTAGAAAATACTAAGTATATAGTATTGTTCTGAGAAAGGAGAATTTGTATGGCTATTAGTGAAGAATTTATAGATATAGCAGAAAATTGTGTTGATTATTCAGCTAGACATAGAGAAGCAGTATCTTCAATGAATTCTTGTAAAAGCTGTTTAAATTGCAATGAGTTTCATAGTGGAACTTGTGAAAAGGAAATGGAGAATAAATTCAACATTTTACAGGATATGATTTAATTTATATTAAAAACCTTAATCAAAATTTTGATTAAGGTTTTTGTTCTTAAAAATAATAAATCTTATTTTATATTAAGCCATTTTTAAAATCATTGATTTTAATATTGAAGTAGAGTTTTTAACTCCTATAGCTGTAAACTCAGCGAAGTCCATATGTGCTCCATTATTTGCATTATCAGATATTGATCTTATAACAAGGAATGGAATATTGTTTAAGTAACAAACGTGAGCTATACTTCCACCTTCCATTTCACAAGCAGAAGCTCCAAATTCCTCTTCTAACCATTTAACCTTTTCTACACTAGCAACAAATTGATCACCAGTAACTATTCTTCCAGTGAAGCTCTTTATTTCTTCATTTTCTTTACAAGCTTCTTCACAAAGGTCAACTAATTCTTGTGAACATTTAAAATCAAAGGTATCTAATCTTGGTATTTGTCCTATAGGATCTCCAAAGGCAGATGTGTCCATATCATATTGAACTAATGAGTTACCTATAACAACATCACCAGGATATATTTCCATGCCTATACCACCAGCAACACCAACGTTTATAACCTTATTAACTTTGTATTCACTTATTAATATTTGAGTACAAACGGCAGCATTAACCTTACCTATACCACATACAACGGCTACAACCTCTTGACCCCAAAGCGTACCTTGGTGGAAAGTCATATTAGCCTTAGTTTCTTTAGATTTTACTTCCATGTCTTTTAAAAGAATTTCTAATTCTTCGCTCATAGCGGCGATTATTCCTAAAGTCATTTTAAATTCCTCCTCAAATTAAATTCATAAAGTTATTATATATTAAAAAAAGATCATATCATAGAAATTTAGAAAGTAAATCAATAATAAAAGCACACTTTAGCCTTTTATTATTTATTAGAATTTACTTAAATTAGGGCTTAATCCAAGAAATTTTATATAAATTTTCTAGAGGGAAGTAAATTTTTAAAAGAATTATATGTTAATATAAATGAAAAACTTTATTTATATTAAGTAGAATGTATATAATATTAATGAATTTGTGTGTTTATTAAGTATAAGAATAAACATTATAATAAGTTTGAGATATTTATTTTAGAATATATTATAGAGGATTAACATAGGGGAAATTTTATTAACTTAAGAAGGAGAGAAATTTTATGTTACAACATTCATTGTCAAGAACAGAATTACTAATAGGTAAAGATGCTTTAGATAAATTAGCAAAGAGCAAAGTTATGGTATTTGGAGTTGGTGGAGTAGGAAGCTTTACTGTAGAAGCTTTAGCTAGAGCAGGAGTAGGAAACTTAATTTTAGTTGATGATGATACTGTTTGTTTAACAAATTTAAACAGACAAATACATGCTACATATAAAACTATAAGTAAAAACAAAGTAGAAGTTATGAAGGAAAGAGTTCTTTCAGTAAATAGAAATTGCAATGTGGAGACTATACAAGTTTTTGTTACTCCAGATAATTTAGAAGAAATAATACCAGATGATGTAGATTATGTGGTAGATGCTATTGATACTGTTTCAGCTAAGATAGCTCTTGCTGTTTATTGTGAACAAAAAGGAATAAAACTTATGAGTTCAATGGGAACTGGAAACAAATTAAATCCAGCAGAGTTTAAAGTAGCGGATATATATAATACAAAGGTATGTCCACTAGCTAAGGTTATGAGATATGAACTAAGAAAAAGAGGGGTTAAGAAATTAAAGGTTGTTTATTCAGAAGAAATGCCTAGAAAACCAAAGGTTGAAGATGTAGTTACTTGCAAAACAGGATGTGTTTGTACTGGTGGAACTAAAAAATGTTCAGCTAAAAGACAAATACCAGGAAGTGTATCTTTCGTGCCTCCAGTAGCTGGTATGATAATAGCATCAGAAGTGGTTAAAGATTTAATAAAAGAATATATTTAATATAGAGAAATTTGGGCTTTATCAAAATATGATAATAAAAATTATTTTGATATAAGCTCTTTTTCTATTTATAAAGCTTTTAATTTTAAAATATAAAGAAGTTTTTAATTATGTAGAGTAAGTATACATAATTAAGCACTATTCAATGTTTTTATGGTATAATTTTTATGTTTTTGTTTTTTATAAATAACTACTCTAAATTTTATGTTTTTTATGGTTTAAAGTAGTATATTTTAATAATATAGATCTAATAAAGTTTTATTTATTTTAAATAATAAGGAGAAGTAATAATGAACAGTAAAAAGCAAAATTATGTTGCATTAGCTTTTCTATTTATAATGATGATTTTAGCAGCTATAGTTGAAAATACTAAGGGTATATTCATACCAGTATTTAAACAGGAATTTGGAGTTAACGATAATACTATAAGTAACTTACTTATTTCTACTTCAGCTGCTTATATGGTATTAACATTTATAGGTGGAATGCTTTGCGAAAAGTTTGGACAGAAAAAGGTATTTTTAGCTGGATTGATGGTGATATTTTTATCACTTATATTTTTATCTTTTACAAAAAACTATTTAATGTTATATACAGGAATGGTAATAAGTAGTGCTGGTATAGCAATGGTTGCAATATCATGTAACACAGTTCTTCCTATATTAGCATTAACGGCACAAAACGTAATAATGAATGTTATGCATGCTTGCTACGGGTTAGGCTCTTCAGTTGGCCAAGGATTATTTGGTTCATTAACTGCAAGAGGAGTTAACTGGAGAACTATGTATTTCTTTGTAGGTTTAGTTTACTTAGCAGTATTCATATGCTTTATATTCGTTAAAATACCTAGAACAGAAATAGTTAAAGAAAAAGATAAGATGACTATAATAGAAGCTTTATCAAATAAGGTAATAGTTGCCTATATGCTTGCCTTAGGATTATATGTATTTACAGAGCAAGGTATATCAAATTGGTTCGTAAATTACATGAAGTATGGTTATAATATAAATGAGCAAAAGGCAGGAATGTATTTATCACTATTTTTTGCTATATTCACCATAGGAAGACTATTTGGTGGATTTGTAGTAGAAAAAAGAGGATATTTCAATATATTATATAAAACATTAATAATAGGAGCTGCACTTTGTATCTTAGGTTTACTTTTAGGTAGAAACGGTATGGTGATAATATCTGTATCAGGATTATTCTTCTCAATAACATTCCCAACTACAGTTTTAACTATTAGTAAGGTTTTTGATAAGAATGTTGCATATATTACAGGGATTGTAATAACATCAGCTAGTTTAGTTGGTATGATTCTTAACAAGGCTATTGGATTGTTAAATGAAAGTGTTGGACCAGATAAGGCATTTTATATTATACCTGCAAGTGCAATTTTATCTGCCATTTTAATGTTCTACTTATACTTAAATACTAAGAAGAGGCTAGTAAAGTAAAAAATATAAATTGGAGAGTAGAGTATGTCTTTTGATAAGAATGTATTTATAGAAGCAATAAGAGGAAATGATAGGGAATACGTTGTAAAAGATAAAGTTGGCATAATACTAGGTAGATTTTTCTTGAAGGATTTAGATAGTAAAAATAAAAAAGTTGATGTTAAATTTAAATTTTACAAAGAATATAACTATAAACTTATGAAAGAGACTTTAAGAAAGATTTTAAAGGTTTTATTTGCTGAAAAAGACATATATAAAATTAATCTTTTTGTTTCGGATATAAAAAACTTTAATGCTTATTTAGATTTAGGTTTTATGCTTGAGGGTATATTATCAGATAATGTATGTAACAATGGTATTCAGAAAGATGAATATATTATGGGGATAAATATAAATGACTTTAATGATAAGGTTAAATTAGTTCAGTTTCAATTAAATACTGAAAGATTAACACTTAGAAATTTAACTCCAGAGAATACAGAAGAAATGCTTGATTATTATATAAGAAATGAAGAGCATTTAAGACAGTATGAACCTACTAGGGATAGCGGTTTTTATACTTATGAAGGACAAAAAGAAATTTTAACAGAAAGTTTTAGACAGTTTATAGATGGAACTTCAATTGATTTAGGTATATTTAAAGATGAAAAACTAATAGGAAAAATAAAATTATCTAATATAGTCTATGGAATATTAAGAAATGCCTTTGTTGGATACTCCATAGATAAGGAGCATCAAGGAAAGGGCTATATGAAAGAAGCACTTAATACAGTATGTAGTTACGCTTTTGAGGAAATGGGTTTACATAGACTAGAGGCTTCAACATTAATGGATAATTCTAGATCTCAAGGAGTATTAAAGGCTTGTGGATTTAATGAATTAGGTATTAGTGAAAAATATTTATACATTAATGGTGAATGGAGAGATCATAAAATATTTTATAAGGTGAACGATGACTTATAAGGCTTAAGGAGGAACAAGATTGTCTCTAAATACGAAAAATAATCTTTACAGAGAGATACTAGATAGGATAGATAGAGGAGGAAATTGGGAAATGATAGTTGTAGATGGAGTTGTTGGAGTAGGTAAGAGTACTTTAATGAACATCTTAGCAGAGAGAGGATTAATAGCTTATGAGGAACCTGTTGTGGACAATCCTATATTAGAAAAATTCTATTATGATAGGAATAGATATTCTTTTCCACTTCAAGTATTCTTTTTAAATAAAAGATTCAAGCATATAAAAGAAGCTGGACTTGTAGAGAATTCAGTTATGGATAGAAGTATATATGGAGATGTTATATTTGCTAAGATGCTATGTGAAAAGGGCGAAATGACAGTTGAAGAGTTTGAATTATATAAGGAGCTTTTAGAAAATATGCTAGAGCATGTTAAAGCACCAAAGTTAATGGTATATTTAGAAATATCAGTAGATGAAGCTATGAAAAGAATTCAAAAAAGAGGTAGAGATTACGAGCAAGTAGTTGAAAGAGAATATTGGGAAAAGCTTAATAATGAGTATAGAGAGTATTTTGAAAACTATAACGTCTCTCCTATATTAAGAATAAATGTTGATGAGTTAGATTTTGAAAATGTACCAGAAGATAGAGAATATGTTTTAAATCTTATAGATGAGAAACTAAGCGAATTAGAAAATAATAAATAAGTTTATTTAAAAGAAGAGGATATTTAGTTGTTCTCTTCTTTTTTATATTATTAAAGTATTTTTTTATTAAAGTTGAGTAATTATATGAATATTTTAAAGAAAAAAGGGTGATTATGATAAATGATTTATTATTAATTTAGGTTTTTACAAGGGTTAAACATACAAAACTATCCATAAATGAATAGTAATTGAATATAATATCTATAAACTTTTCCTAGTGTGTCAATATATGATATACAGAGAAAATAAAAGGATTTAAAAGATTAGTTTGGATGTTTTTCAAAAACTAAAGTAAAATTTAAATTAAATTAAAGAAATGGTGTTAAGATAATACCTGTCACTAAGGACAGCCAACAAAAAAAGACAATAAGTTGAAAGAAAACAACTTAAAAAGTTTTTTAAAAAAAGTGTTGACAAAGTTCGAAGGTGATGATAAAATAAAGAAGTCGCTTGAGGGCGATAAAGAAATGGTCTTTGAAAATTAAACAGAAGATATTAACATAAACCAGCAATTCTTTTAT
>OCPN01000054.1_pt1 | contig 62922 bp, 60 predicted proteins | sample 1476971 | NCBI WGS metagenome assembly OCPN01 (sample SAMEA2580251, study PRJEB22360) | human gut metagenome | biome: human gut; feature: human-associated habitat; material: faeces | place: Denmark | collected 2008/2010
CTACGATAACTTTTTTAGCTTGGCTAACAAATGTTGGAGAGTTACCAACAGATGTTGTAGGTACTAAAGAGCCATCTTCATTGATTTGACAAACTTCTACGATAGCTACATCTAAATCACCAAAGAAACCATAGCGTACATTTTGCGCCATTGTACTTAAGTGCATATCAATGTATTTGATGTCGCCGCTATTTAAAGCTTTGCGTGTATCCCCATTTGTTTGATAAGGGAAACGACGGTTAATCCCATGTGCACGTGTTAATGCACCGTCGGCTTCATCACCTACGGAAGCACCTGTCCATAAATCAATTTTGAATGGTTCTTTTTCCATTCGTTCAGCCAAAGCCAATGGTACAGCTTTTGCATAACCAGATGGAGTAAAGCCGGAAATACCAACTTTATCATTGTGGTTAATCATTTGAGCTGCTTCATAAGCTGTGACAATTTTGCCTTGGAGGGCCGCATTTTTAACGCGATCTTTGATGTCTATCATCGTACCATCTCCTTAAAATCACCTTGTTAAACGACAGTTGATCAATCTCTTGGTCTAAACCGTTCCTTAAACCAACTTCATCGTATGCTTTTACAATCGCATTGTCAACTTATATGCATAAAATGTATTTTTTGTCACATATTTATGGGTCATTATGACTAAAAGTCATGGATTTTCCATTTTTAGGATAAATTAAATTCACATCGTTATAACTCTCAGGAATTATAGATATATTTTTATAATTTCATATATATAGTTAAAAAAGAGTGAATCGAAGAATTTCTATACAATATATAGATTCTCTTCAATTCACTCTTATTCTAATTCTTATTATACATAACACAACAATTTCGATTTTTTTCGATGCGTTTTAATTATGATTGATTTTAGTCTGATTTTGTTGAACTTTCACAAAAGCACCTACCCATCCTAGCAATAACCAGAATGTAATCGTTACTTGGTGACTATATAATTCAAAATCAGACAAACCGCTCACAAGAACACCAACTGCTAAAGCACCGACACCGATGGAGGCAGCCTTACGGAACACATCACCTTTTAGACGTATAGAGGTAACCACATGACCTATTAATACAGTTATAAAGGAGATAAGTCCTGGTATGCCTATTTCAGCCAACATATTAAGGTATAAATTATGAGCGTGATACATCAATACATTAGGACCTTGAATATAATAATTATATTCTGGATATACTAAGTAAAATGTATTCCACCCAATCCCCCACACAGGATTTTCACGAACAATGTACATCGTGCTATCCCACAAGGCCCATCGTAAATCAGCCGATGTATCATGACCTTGGAATATAGACCAAAGACGAGTAGCAATTTCTCCATCATAAAAATATAGAATAATGGGGATTGCTAACAAGGATAATAATAAACGACGTTCTACAAAAATTCCCCAGTAAATAATCATGGCACCAAAACTGATCCATATGCCACGTGAATATGTTAATAGCATGGTAACAAAAAGTATTAATGCTATGGGAATCATCATGTAGATTTGTTTCTTATATTCCTCCGATAAGATTTTATCGGATAAGCCCTTCCAGTAAACCAATAAATAGCTAATACTAACGCTTAGAATCATCAACAAGTAAGCGCCCAACAGATTGGGATTTGTCAATGTTGACGACATGCGTCGCATTAATTTTGGAAATTGGATGGCATCAACCCATTCCTTTATATGATGATTAGGAATAAAAATATATTCATAAGCACCAATGCAACAAACGAGAATCGCCGTTCCCAATGTACATTGAAGAAAATAACGCCACTGTTTTGGCGTACTAATATAGGTACGTACTAAATAATAAATACCGCCACCGGCCACAATCTGATAAAACCAACTTGTCAAAGCCCATTGCGCATTATCGGAAAGGGCAGCTGATACGCCCGTCCAAAGGACGAAAAACATAACAGTCCAAGACAACCAGCCCGTAGGCAAGCTAAGACTACGACTTCGTATTAAATCGACAATGGCAAGCCCAACGGCCAACCACAAGAGCACATCCCCTACCATCGGTTGTAGAGGCATGGCAATAGCCACACCATAAATGAGTCGTTCAATATAAAACTTCAACTTTGTTTCCGTTGGAAATAATGAGTGTTCCATAACGATTACCTAGTGGCTCATACGGTTCTGTAACCAACCGCGAGCTTCGCCAAGAATATATAACGATCCACACACAACAATGATATCTCCATCTTGTGTCGATTGTAATGCTAAATCAAGAGCACTGCTCACAGAATCTTCTGTCTGTGCCACTACCCCTTTCACACATTGCCGAACGGTTTCTACCAATTTCTCTGGCACCTCTGTACGTGGTGTTGGTGCAGCCACTGCAATGACTGTATCTTTTGGTTTTACAACTTCATGAATAATCCCCATTTCATCCTTATCTGACAAAATAGCCATCACCATTGTTTTTGGCGTATCTCCAAATAATTCATGGTAAGTCATGCCGAAAGATTCTGCGCCGGCTGCATTGTGGGCACCATCAAATATAAATGTCCGATCCAACGTTTTTTTAATCTCAAAACGACCAGCCCAAGTGGCACGGGCAAATCCTTCGCGCATTGTTTCTTCACTAATAGTATCATCATGTTCCATAACTAGGCGTACAGCTTGTAATGCACAAGCCAAATTGACAGATTGATGAATCCCAGCCATCGTTGTAAATAACATAGCAGGCGGTGCGCCAATAGCACTGACCGTAATCAATTGCCCACCAGGCACTACACTACGGCTATCGATACCAAACTTTTTGTTAAACACATATAATGGAGCATGTTGTTCTTCAGCTGTCTCTTCAATGACCTTTAATGGTCCTTCTTGAGCGGCCGTTACAACAGGAACACCTTCTTTTATAATGCCCGCCTTATGCTTGGCAATCTCTTCAACCGTATTGCCACAATACGCTTGATGATCAAGGGTAACATTAGTAATAACGGAAACCACTGGTGTCACAACATTCGTTGAATCCAGTAATCCACCCAAGCCAGCTTCTACAACAGCATAGTCTACACCTTGTTCTTTAAAGAATAGGAATGCTGCGGCCGTTAGAATTTCAAATTGCGTAGGTGGCTCTACCCCATCAGCAATGATCTTATCTACGCCTTGTCGAACACAATCGATCAAGTTGCCAAAAGCGTCTTTGCTAATTTGAACATCATTAATTTCTATACGCTCCGTATAAGATTCAAGGTGAGGCGATGTAAATCGCCCCACCCGTAATCCACTGGTAAATAGAGCATACGAAATATAGGTTGTTACAGAACCTTTACCATTTGTACCCGTAACATGAATGATTTTATAATCTCGTTCAGGATTCCCCAACGCTTGCAATAATGCACGAATACGCTCTAACCCCGGTTTTATGCCAAAGGATGAGGTATCTTCTAAATACGTTAAGGCTTCTTCGTATGTCATATAAACCTCCTATAAGGTTTTTAAGAATTCTTCACGTTCTAACAACGCTTGTTGTTTTTGTTTATATTCTTCTAGTTTTTCTTTTTCTTTTGCTACAACTGCTTCTGGTGCTTTTGCAAGGAAACCTTGATTGCTCAATTTACCTTCTAATCGTGCAATTTCTTTTTGCATTTGACCTTTTTCTTTTTCGATACGTTCTTTTTCTTTATCTGCATCGATAAGATCCTTCAAGAGAAGATATACTTCCATACCATTTACAACAGTTACGGTTGCATTTTCAGGTTTTGGATCATCAGCACCTAGAATAGTTACCTTTTCAGCCCATGCAAGTGTTACGAAATAATCGCTATGCTCTGCAACGGCCTCAGCAATAGACACATCAGTCGGTGCTACAATAACTTCGGCTTTTTTGCCCAAAGGTACATTCATTTCGGCGCGCATGTTACGAATACCTTTAATAGCATCCATCATGATTTCCATTTGACGTGCAGCCTCTGTAAGATTTGTGAAAGCTAATGCTTCTGGCCATTTAGCAATCACAATGCTTTCACCTTCATGAGGCAAGTGTTGCCAAATATGTTCTGTAACGAATGGCATAAATGGATGCAACAATTCAAGCATATGACGCAAGATTGTTACAAGCAAATATTGTACAGTGCGACGATCGCGTTCATTAACATCGCTATACAAACGAGGTTTTGCAAGTTCAATGTACCAGTCGCAATAGGTATTCCAAATGAAATCATATACGGAGCTAGCCGCTTCACCAAGCTCAAATTTATCAAGATTTGCAGTAATACTTGCTACGGTTTCATTGTATTTTTCGACAATCCATTTGTCAGCCAATGTTAAATCAGCCTCAGTAGGAACGAAACTTTCATCATAATTCGTCAAATTCATGAGAACGAATTTAGAAGCATTCCAAATTTTATTTGCAAAGTTGCGGTTTGCTTCCACACGTTCCATATAGAAACGCATATCATTGCCCGGTGTATTACCTGTTACAAGTGTAAAGCGCAATGCATCAGCACCATATTCGCCGATTACATCTAATGGATTAATACCATTGCCTAAGGATTTACTCATCTTGCGGCCTTGGCTATCGCGTACAAGACCATGAATAAATACATGTTTGAATGGAATTTCATGTTCAAACTCTAGAGCCATGAAAATCATACGAGCAACCCAGAAGAAGATAATATCATAACCAGTTACGAGTACACTTGTTGGATACCATTGTTTAAGCTCTGCTGTATCTTTAGGCCAACCCATGGTAGCAAATGGCCATAAACCAGAACTAAACCATGTATCAAGCACATCTGGATCTTGTGTTACATGTCCATGACAATGAGGGCATTCTGTAATGTCTTCACGGCTAACAATCGTTTCACCACAGTCATCACAATACCACGCTGGAATACGATGACCCCACCATAATTGACGAGAAATCGTCCAGTCGCGGATGTTTTCGAGCCAATTTACATATGTTTTAGTAAAACGTTCAGGAACGAATTGAACTTCACCATCTTTTACAACCTTCAATGCTGGCTCTGCAAGAGGTTTCATATCTACGAACCATTGTTTAGAAACCATTGGTTCAATAATTGTTTTACAACGGGAACAATGGCCAACCGCATGGTCATGATCTTCGATTTTTTCTAGCAATCCTAATTCATCAAGCTCAGCTACCACTTGTTTACGCGCTTCTTCGCGTGTCATGCCGTTAAATTTACCAGCACCTTCGTTCATTGTCGCATCATTGTTCATAACAACGATGGATTCTAAGTTGTGACGTTGACCCATTTCAAAGTCGTTAGGGTCATGGGCTGGTGTAATTTTTACACAACCTGTACCAAAGCTTGCATCTACATAGTCATCAGCAATAACAGGAATTTCACGATCAACAAATGGCAAAATTAATGTTTTACCAATTAAATCTTTATAACGGTCGTCTTCAGGATTTACTGCTACCGCTACGTCGCCGAACATTGTTTCAGGACGTGTTGTCGCAACGATAACAAAGCGACCTTCTTCACCTTTTACAGGATATTTAATATGCCATAAATGACCGTGTTCATCTTCGTGTTCCACCTCTACATCAGACAACGCTGTTGCACAACGAGGGCACCAGTTGATGATGCGTTCACCACGATAGATCAAACCTTTTTCATAAAGGCTTACAAATACTTCACGTACTGCATGATAGTATCCTTCATCCAATGTAAAACGTTCACGGCTCCAGTCACAGGATGCACCTAAGCTGCGAATTTGTTTAACAATGGTATCGCCATATTCTTTCTTCCATTTCCAAACGCGTTCTACGAATTTTTCACGACCTAAATCATAGCGAGATTTGCCCTCTTCTTTAGCGAGCATTTCTTCTACCTTGATTTGTGTAGCAATACCAGCATGGTCTGTACCAGGCATCCATAATACATTGTAACCTTGCATACGTTTAAAACGAATCAAGATATCTTGTAATGTATTATCTAGCGCATGCCCCATATGCAACATACCTGTTACATTTGGAGGCGGTAATACAATGCTAAATGGTTCCTTGTCAGTGTCTACTTCTTCGTGAAAGTAACCTTGGTTTTCCCAATAGGAATACCATTTACTTTCGATTTCACCAGGATTGTAGGTGGTTAAATTTTCGTAGGTTTTCATCGTTCCTCCTGAAAGTAAGTACTTATCGTTTCATCACTTTAGCTAACACAAAGAGGCTAGTTTCATATAATAATATCATCGGCAATGCAATCATGGTTTGTGAGAACATATCCGGTGTAGGTGAAATTACTGCACCTATAATAAAGGAAAGCAAAATAAATATTTTGCGTTTCTTCTTTAAGAATTGGGATGTAATTAAATTAAAATATCCCATAATGATAATAATCAATGGCAGTTCGAATATAAAGCCGAACGGTAGTACAAAGGCCAATACAAAGTCCATATATTGACCAATGGAAAACATCGGTTGCAATTCATCGGTGGCAAAGCCCATAAAGAACTTAACCGCAGCAGGTAACACTAAGATATAGGAAAAGAAAATACCTGTTACAAACAACAAAAAGGCTACTGGTAAAATCCAGTTTGATAGATGTTTCTCGCGAACTGTCAATGCTGGTTTCACAAAGAGCCATATTTGATGCAGTATGATAGGCGATGCCAAAATTATGCCGCCTACGATGGATACCTTCATATATGTAAAGAAGGCTTCTGTAGGACGCATGTAATATAACTTGCCTGCAGGGGCTAATAAAATATCTAATAATACGTCTACATAATAATAGGCAATGCCCGTTCCTATGATAATAGCAACAACCATAATTATAATACGTCTACGAAGTTCTGATAGATGACCTACCAACGATAAATTGGCAGCTTCGTCCATCATCTTTTGTTCCATCTCCGTATATAACGGCTCTGGAGCATCCTCTTTCTGTTCAGTATTTACCACGGCATATTGCTCTTGTTCTGCTTTTTGTGCTTGTTCCCGACGCTTTTGTCGAACTACGCTATCAAATGAAGGTTTCTTTATGGGATATTCGAAATCTTTAGGTTCGAAGGCCTCCATATTATACCTTTCTATCTGCTAAGTTTTGAACAGCTAATACTAAAAACTCTTTGCCATCAAAATCACGTATAGATTGTAATGCAGATAACGCATCATCACAATATTGTTGTGCGACCCGTAATGTATTATCTATACCACCCTGAGCAATAACATAATCGATAATCTCTTGTTCATTACCGCCATGATTAAGGTTCTTAATATCTTGCAACAACTGATTCTGATTGCTTTCATTAACGATACTAAGCAATGGATAGGTTAACAAGCCCTCTCGAAGGTCATTCCCCACAGGTTTACCTGTCGTGTCTGAGGTTTCGCGATAATCCATAATATCATCGGTAATCTGGAACGCCATCCCCAAGGCATGACCATATCGTTTTAGGTACATAATTTCATCACTAGACCAGCCACCTAACAGACCCCCTAGTTCCATGCAGCCCTCCATAAAGTCGGCTGTTTTCTTTTGCGTCTTTGTCATATATCGATCTATGCCTTGGTCAATGCGATACACATCTTCCATTTGCATAAATTCACCTTCCACAAGACAGGTGATGATATGAGAAAAGATCTTTAAATATTCCATATGTGGCATTTCGGATACGATACGGAATGCCTTCGCAAATAAATAGTCACCACTTAAAATGGCAACCTTATTGCCTTTGTGCTTATGAATTGTCTCTTCACCGCGACGTATTTCCGCTTGATCTAAGACATCATCATGAATCAACGTCGCTAGGTGTAACATTTCTACAGCTTCTGCAATCTTAATACGTTCCGCCTCTACCGATGTACCCGCATTGGCAATAAGCAAGCATAATTGCGCGCGCAAACGTTTACCGCCGGCCTCGGATAAAGGTCTAATCAGTGTATTAAAATCTTCAGACCCTGTGTTAAAGGATGACGCAAGAGCACGTTCAACACCCTCTAAATCAAGAGCGATGCGTTCCATCATCTCTAACTGGTTTGAATTACTCATGCTTCCTCCCCTACTAGTACTTGATTAATTCGTTGCTGCAATAACTCACGGCCCGTATGTTTCAGTGAGCTATACATAATCGGTGGAGAATCAGTTGGATACATGGCTTTAACTTTTGCTAAATTTATTGATTTCTCTTTAGCATTGAGCTTATCTACCTTTGTCACCACGATTTGAAGAGGCACACCGGCCTCAACGAGCCAATCAAACGCCACTTTGTCGATAGGCATCTCTGGATGACGCCCATCGATAAGCAAGCATAATAACATTAATCGTTCAGAATGCAATATATAATCAGATATAAATGATGACCACATATTGCGATTATCTTTATTAGTTTTTGCAAAACCATATCCAGGCAAATCAACTAAGAACCAGTGATACCGACGTTCTTCAGTTTCACTAATATCCTCTTTTGATTCAATATCAAAATAGTTTATCGTCTTTGTTTTCCCTGGCTGTCCACTCACAAGAGCAAGGCCACGATAATTACATAAGGAATTAATCAATGAGGATTTGCCCACATTAGAGCGTCCTAAAAAGGCTACTTCTACCGTATCCCCTTCAGGATATTGATCTGCTTTTACACAGGATGTATTATATTTTGCTGCTATAATGCGAGGCCCCTTAATTTCTTTTCTTGTATATTGTGGTTTTGGCCCCATATGTTTTGTGGATTTTTTCTTCTTTTGCATTATACAAGTGCCTTTGCTAAAACTTCATCCATTGTCTTAACAGGTGTGATGATAAGACCTTCTTTTACACTATCTGGTAATTCAGGAATATCCTTTTCATTACCTTTTGGAATTAAAACCTCTTTCACACCGTATAACAATGCTGCCAACAATTTCTCTTTAAGACCGCCAATTGGTAATACGCGGCCACGCAATGTGATTTCACCAGTCATAGCGAGATCAGCGCGCACCTTACGTCCCGTCAAGGCAGATACCATTGCTAATGTCATCGTAATCCCTGCTGAAGGACCATCCTTTGGTGTTGCCCCTTCTGGAAGATGAACGTGAATGTCTAACTTTTTATAGAATTCTTCATCGATTTTCAAGGATTTTGCATTATGACGAATATAGCTCATAGCAGCATGACCGGATTCTTGCATTACTTTACCAAGGCTACCGGTTAGTGCTAGTTTGCCAGTCCCTGCCATTGTTGTCGCTTCACAAGGTAATACTACACCACCTACAGAGGTCCAAGCAAGTCCGTTAACATAGCCCACTTGAGGTTTCTTTTCACGTTCTTGATCGATAAAGATAGGTGCGCCTAAGTATTCGTGTAAATTCTTGACGGAAACCTTCGGAGTTTCAATATCTTGTTCTACCACTTGGTAAGCCATTTTTCGGCATACTTTAGCGATAGTTTTTTCCAAGGTACGAACGCCAGCTTCACGAGTATATTCGGATACAATTTTCTTTAACACTGCATCAGATAGTTTAATCTTATTATCTTTTAAACCGTTCTTTTCGATTTGTTTAGGTGCTAAATAGCGCTTAGCGATTTCTAATTTTTCATCTTCCATGTAGCTTGAAAGCTCAATAATTTCCATACGGTCTAATAATGGGCCTGGAATATTAGAGGCCACATTCGCCGTAGTAATCCAGAATACATCGGAGAAATCAAATGGAATTTCAATAAAATGATCGCTAAATGTACTATTTTGTTCCGGATCCAACACTTCTAATAATGCAGAAGATGGATCACCTTTATAATCGGATGCCAATTTATCGATTTCATCAAGCAAGAATACAGGATTACGTGTACCTGCATTTTTAATGCCCTGAATCATACGACCTGGCAATGCGCCAATGTATGTACGACGATGGCCACGAATTTCAGCTTCATCGCGAACACCACCTAAGGATGCGCGTACGAATTTACGATTCATCGCTTTAGCAATAGATGAAGCTAACGATGTTTTACCAACACCAGGAGGTCCTACTAAGCAAAGGATGGAACCGCTATTTTTACCTGTCAATTTGCGAACTGCCAAGAATTCTAAGATACGTTTCTTAACCTTTTCTAAGCCATAATGATCAGCCTCTAAAATATCTTTTGCTTCATTGATATCTAGACGATCATCGGTAACATCGTTCCATGGTAAACTTAGCACCCAGTCGAGATAATTTCTAAGAATGGTCGCTTCTGGCATCATTTGTGGCATGCGGCTATAGCGAGAAATTTCTTTATCGATACGATTGTGAACCTCTTCGCTCAAATTAAGAACTTTTAATTGTTCTCTTAATTCATCTGCTTCTTCCTCAGGGTCGCCCTTATCACCCAATTCATCATGAATGACGCGAATTTTTTCACGCAAGAAATATTCTTTTTGTGTTTTTTCCATAGCTTGACGAACTTGATTGTTGATGGAATTTTCCAAATCAGAAATTTGTAATTCCATATTAAGAATGCCTACAATCATGTTCAATCGTCTTGCAACAGATAATTCTTCTAGTAACTCTTGTCGTTTTGCATTATTAACAGGCAGCATAAATGCTACTTGATCGGCTAGTTCACAAGGGTCACGCAATTCCATAACGCGTGTAATGCCTTCTTCAGTGATCGTTTTAGCTTCATCAGCCCATTCATTGAATTTAGACTGTACTAAACGACGATATGCCTCAAGTTCTACATCATCTTCGAAAATGGATGCTACACGTTCATAGTCCCCTACATAATAAGGATCCATGCTCGTAATGTTCATAACACGAATACGAGTAATACCTTCAACGAGAACACGAACAATACCACCTGGTAAGCGCAACATTTGTTTAATTTTTACAAGTGTACCCATTTGGGCTAAATCATGAACGGTAGGTGCATCTACAGAATCATCCTTTTGGGATACCACTGCCATAATGCGATCTTCGTTCATTGCGGCTTCTACCGCTTTGATGGATTTGTCTCGACCGATATCGAGGTGAATCACGATATTCGGATATACAACCATCCCTCTAAGGGGAACGGTAGGAATACCTACTTCGAGTAAATTCATATGTCCTCCAAGGATTTATATTATGAAAAGAAACTCATTCCTACACAGAAATGAGTTTCTTCGAATTACGATTTCAACTGGATGTCTTGGTCTGCCTCATTTTTGAGTATAGGTTCACCTGTGCTCAACACGGATTCACGATTAACTATGCACTTAGTTACTTCCGGCATGGAAGGAACTTCAAACATAACGCGTTTCATCACCTTTTCAATGATAGCACGCAAACCACGAGCACCTGTTTTTCGCTGTAATGCTTCATCAGCGATTTCTTCTAATGCATCTTCAGTGAAAGTTAATTCTACACCATCAAGGGATAGAATTTTTTCATATTGTTTTGTTAATGCATTTTTAGGCTTTGTCAAAATTTGGATCAATGCATCTCTATCCAATTGATCTAATGTTACCATTACTGGCAAACGACCAATGAACTCAGGGATTAAGCCAAACTTCAATAAATCTTCAGGTACAACATCCTTCAAGATAGCCGATATATTACGTTCTTCTTTACGTTGTACATCTGCACCAAAACCAAGGGTTTTCTTAGCGGTACGCTTAGTAATAACCTTGTCCATACCATCAAATGCACCACCACAAATAAAGAGAATATTTGTAGTGTCAATTTGAAGCATTTCTTGATTTGGATGCTTTCTACCACCTTGAGGCGGAACAGAAGCTACGGTACCTTCTAAGATTTTAAGTAATGCTTGTTGTACGCCTTCACCAGACACATCACGTGTAATGGAAGGGTTCTCAGACTTACGTGCAATCTTATCAATTTCATCGATATAAATAATGCCACGTTCAGCCCGAGCTATATCATAATCTGCAGCTTGGATAATTTTGAGCAAGATATTTTCCACATCTTCCCCTACATAACCAGCTTCAGTTAAGCTTGTAGCATCTGCAATAGCAAATGGTACTTCTAGCATTTTCGCTAAGGTTTGAGCCAATAGTGTTTTACCACTACCAGTAGGACCAATGAATAAAACATTAGCCTTTTGTAATTCTACATCATCAACTACATTATCTGTTTGTAAACGTTTGTAGTGATTATATACAGCCACAGCTAAAGAGATTTTAGCATCATCTTGACCAATAACATATTCGTCAAGATGAGCTTTAATTTCTCTCGGCGTTGGCAATTCTTTTAAGTTGAAGTCGTCCGTCTCTACGTCACCTAACTCATCAGCAATAATACGTTCACATACTTCAACGCATTCATCACAAATATATACGTTAGGACCCGCTACTAATTTGCGGACTTCTTCGCTTGTGCGTCCACAAAAACTGCAGCGCATAGTGTCTTTATCTTTTGCCAATGGGCGCCTCCATTACTTGCTTTCTACAGGTTCTCTTGTGAGCACCTCATCAATTAAGCCGTATTCAACGGCATCCTGAGCACTCATGAAGTTATCGCGATCTGTATCGCGAGCTACTACTTCAATATCTTGTCCACTGCGAGAAGCTAAGATACCATTTAATTCTTCACGCATACGAAGAATCTCACGGGCATGGATTTCAATTTCAGATGCTTGCCCTTGAACACCACCTAATGGTTGGTGAATCATAACGCGTGCATGAGGCAACGCATAACGTTTGCCCTTGGCACCTGCTGTTAAAAGCACTGCCCCCATGCTTGCTGCAGAGCCTACACAAATGGTAGACACATCTGGTTTAATATATTGCATAGTATCATAAATAGCCATGCCGGCAGTTACAACACCACCGGGGCTATTAATGTACAAATGGATATCCTTATCAGGATCCTCTGCTTCTAGGAATAACATTTGCGCAATAACCGCATTTGCTACATTATCATCAATAGGTCCACCTAGGAAGATAATGCGGTCCTTTAACAAGCGAGAGTAAATATCATAGGAACGCTCACCGCGTTCACTTTGTTCAACTACGATTGGTACATACATATATTCACCTTTTCATGTACCTAGTTGAGCAAACTATTATTTAGCCGCTTCAGCGCCTTTTGCATTATCAATAATGAATCGAGCTGCTTTTTTGCGAGCTACAGAGCCTGCCAACATAGCTACACGACCTTCTTTTGCAATAATATCCCAAACTTCTTTAGGATCTGCCCCAAAGTTTTGAGCCATAATGAAGATTTCACGGTTCATATCATCTGGAGTTACTTCGATACCTTCAGCAGTTGCGATAGCGTCTAATACTAAATCAGCGCGTACGTTTTCAGCTGCGGAATCTTTGTATTCAGAACGTAAATCTTCGATAGTTTTATTGGAGAATTTCAAGTAGTCATCAAGTTTCAAGCCACGGCCTTCCATGTTCATAGCCAATTCTTGAATCATTTGTTCTACACGATCTTCGATCATTACTTCTGGGATTTCAACAGTAGCATTTTTAACAGCTGTTTGAATCAAGTCAGCATTGTAAGTATCGATTGCGCGACGGGAAGCTTCTTCTTCCATTTTAGCGCGAAGATCTTTTTTCAATTCTTCAATAGTTTCGTAAGAGCTTGCTTCTTTTGCGAACTCGTCGTTCAATTCAGGCAACTCTTTACGTTTGATATCATGAATATGAGTTTTGAATTCTGCTTCTTTACCAGCAAGTTCTGCTACGAAGTAGTCTTCAGGGAATGTTACTTTTACAGTTACATCATCGCCAGCTTTAGCGCCGATCAATTGATCTTCGAAGCCAGGAATGAAGCTACCAGAACCGATTTGCAATGGGTAGGATTTACCTTCACCACCATCGAATGGTTTGCCATCAACGGAACCAGCGAAGTCGATTACTGCGAAGTCGTCTTTTTGAATTGTAGCGCCTTCTTCAGCAACAACCATTTTAGCTTGTTGTTCACGGATATTGTTCAATTGTTCTTCGATTTGTTCATCAGTTACAGTAGCGTCTTGTTTTGTAGCTTCTAAGCCTTTGTAATCGCCAAGTTTAACTTCTGGGCGTTTTGTTACAGTTACTTTGAAGATTAAATCTTTACCTTCTTCGAATTGTACGCGTTCTGTTTCTGGATCAGATACAGGAACGATATCGTTTTCACGAAGAGCAGCACTATAGTTTTGGCTAGCCAATACGTCAAATGCTTCTTCCAAGATAGCTTCTTTACCAAAGTTCATTTCCAATACACGACGAGGTGCGTGGCCTTTACGGAAGCCAGGAATGTTTACTTGGTTTGCAATGCGTTTTACCGCTTGTTTGATACCTTTGTCTACTTCTGCTGCAGGTACTTCGATAGTTAAAGTTACTACGTGTTGATCAACAGGATTTACAGTTGCTTTCATTAAAATATGTCCTCCTTGAAGGGCAAACGCCCAAATTTCTGTAGTATATTATGCACTCCTTATAATATCATAAATGAAAATTCAATGCAATTCTTAGCATTATAAGGAAACAGCCACTCATAGGGAGTGGCTGTTTAGTATTGCATATATGTAAATAATTAGTTATCTTTTGCAATCAATTTAATGATATCACGACGAGATAAAATACCAATCAAACGGTACTCTTTATCTACAACAGGGACATTTTTCAAATGTTGATCAAGCATAACGGATACGATTTCTTCTACATCTTTATCAGGTGTTGTAGTAATAACATCGCTAGTCATCAATTCATATACGTGGGATGCTAACAATTTTTTGAATTGTGCATTATATTCACCAATACCATTGTAATAGATACTAGCGCCCAAAACATTTACATAATGAGGTACATGAGGGCGAACCTTTTTGTATAACAAGTCACCTTCTGAAATAATACCTAACAATTTATTTTCTTCATCCACAACAGAGACAGCTGTTAAATTATATTTAACTAATAAGTCTGCTACATCAGAAATAGGAGCATCTTTACCAACTGTAACAGGATATTTATTCATTACGTCTTGGATTTTCATAGGGAATTCCTCCTTCATATAACTTTACTCTTTATTATACTATTCGACCTTAGAGTTGAAAACTCCTTTTTCAAAAATTGTATATAAATAATATTTAGTTAAGTATATCACCAATGGTATGGTTCATTGCGATTTATCTTAGCACTGCGGTAAATCTGTTCTACTAACAACAATCGAACCATTTGATGAGTAAAGGTCATAGGGCTAAAGGATAACTTAAATTTTACAGAACGGCGCAATTCGTCACTAACGCCAAAGGCACCGCCTATAATAAAGGCCATATCGCTGATGCCGTCTACCTCTAATTTAGATACCATGGAGGCCAAATCTTCAGAAGACAACGTTTTGCCATATACATCTAGCAATACAGTGTATGCCGATTTAGGAACGGCCTTTAACAACCGCTGTCCCTCTTCTACGACTACTTGTTTACGGTCCGCATCACTGGGCTTATCCCCTATTTTACTTTCATTCAATTCAGTAATTGTAACACCTCCATAGGGGCGCATACGTTTTACAAATTCGGCCACACCTTCTCGAAGGTAAGCCTCTTTTAATTTACCAATACAGATTACATGAAACTTCATACAAGATGTACCTCTAATTTTTATGAACAGACTGCATGGATACTATTTCGTTAGGTTGGCCATGCTGTAATTTCATTTCCGGTCCTATTTTAACGCCCCCATCGACGAGCATTTGACCAATCGTCTGCGTTACGAGGACAGGGTTATTATTATTTTCAGAGCGATGTGCCAAAATGACCTGCATAAAATCAGGTCGTTTCATCATAAGTAAGGCCTGTGCCGCCATTTCGTTGCTTAAATGACCTTCATCACTGGTCACGCGTTGCTTTAAAAATGGTTGATACGGTCCAAAACGCAACATTTGAGGGTCATAATTGGCCTCCAAGACTAGCAATGTGCTGCCATCTAATCGGTGCAATATATCGTCCGTAATCACACCTGTATCGGTGACAACCGTAGCCTTGTCCTTGCCAGAATATACATTGATGCCTATAGGATCTGCCGCATCATGACTAACACTAAAGGGTTCCACCGTAAGATTTCCAAGCTCCAAACTCCCCTTTGTCAATTCCACCAGTTGATGTTTTGGAACGATTAACTTATCTTGGATTTCACGCCACGTGCCTTGCTTAGTATATACAGGAATATCAAAACGCTTTAATAGTTGTTGTAGCCCCGCAATATGGTCGGTATGTTCGTGGCTAATAAATATTCCCTCAACCTGGCTCATATCGATATGTAATTCTTTCAGCCCATTAACGATGCGCCGGCAACTAATACCCACATCATGTAATATTACAGAATTTCCTTTTTTTATAACTGTACAATTACCCTTGCTACCACTGGCAAGAACATGGACCTCTAAAGGTGAGGTTTCACTCATTAAACTACTCCATATAATTAATTATTTCTATTGGTGAAAGTCTTTCAATCACCGTACGATTGCGTTAGTGAAAGTCCAACTTTCACAACTATTATTGTTTCAATTGTGACAGTTCTTCTAATCGATTAACAAAATACGCCATATTCGACTCAAGATCTGGTCCACGACGGAACATATCGCCTCCAACGAGGAACATCGTATCATTTCCGTACAACTCGACTAATTCTGTAAGGCGCGCATCAGTCACGCCACCACCAGGAGCCGGACAGCCTGCTTTCACCAATCCTACAGGATGTTTAATATACGCGGAAATACGCTTACATTGCTCTTGGGTAAAAGTAAAGCGCCCTCCATAGGATACAAAAACCATCATATCAGCGCCAAATAGGCGAGGCAAGAATCCCAACTGTAAATAGTCGGCAATGCCGGATACACCAGGGCTCACAAAGCCACCAGAATAGGCAGGATGGTGAATAATCGGCAAGCGCAATTTTTCATCGGTAGCCAATTTATGTAACCAACCAGAGCCCACTAAACCTGTGGCTACCATAAGGGCCGTAGCACCCGCCTCTTTAGCGAAATAAGCACGTTCTAATACGTCTGTGCCATCACCAGACACATTAGCTGCATATAATGCGTGTTTTCCATGCGCTTCATTCATCTCACGCACCGCAGCAGCACATCGTCTTACACGATCCTTAAACTGCGAAAAGGATTGGTTCGTAATGCCATGATCATCCTTGATAACATCGACACCACCACGCGTATACGCTGCACACATGCGAGCTAGTTCTTCATTAGGCGTTCCCATAGGTTTAATTACAGCTTGAATCATCGGTCTTGTAGGCGTTTCAACCAATCTACGAATACCATGCAATCCAAATCGTGGACCTTTGAATACGTCAAATAATGTAGGACATAGTTCTATGTCTACCACCCAAATATGAGGTTGTAACGATGAGTTACCAAATACAACATTTAAAAATTGCGTTGCTTCTAATGCGGTAGTATCTACATGATATGAAATGCGAGCTAGATAATACCGAGAAGCATCAATCACTACATTAGGCATCACTCCCACAGTTGCATATGCGGAATCTGGCGCCATCGGTTCGAGAGATTCCAATCGACCGGTAATTGTATTTTTAATATATGGATCAGTTACAAATTCATAAGGAAATTCAATCGTTTGTTCTACTTGAACAGCCCAAGCAATAGACTTTGCGTCTTCATATGTGTCGGCTTCAATTCGGTAGGTAACTATAAATCGCTCGTCCTTCATAATGCGTCTCCTTTGCAATAACATTATTTAATTATATACCAAAGCAGTACACCTTTCCATAAATAGATACAAAAAAGACTATAGCGATGTCACATCCATCGCTATAGTCTTTATATAATATGAAGTTGTTATGCGTTAGCTAAAGTTTTACCCAATTCTTGGCATTGTGCGTTGCCGTCATCATCTGGTTCACCCAAGATTGCCACACCGTCAGCTACTAATTCGCCGCCAGCATCTTTAATGCGAGTGCCCCAGTCTTCTAACCAAGTGCCACCCCAACCATAGGAGCCAAAGATTGCTACTTTTTTACCACTCAATTTACCTTCTAATTCAGTGTAGAATGGTTCGAATTCGCCTTCTTCTAATTGTTCAGCACCCATGTCAGCGCAACCAAGAGCCAATTTATCGTAAGCTGCTGCTTCATCAACAGATACTTCAGAAACGGATTTTACTTCTACGTCTTGACCTGCAGCTTTGATACCTTCAGCTACTTCATAAGCCATTCTTTCTGTATTGCCTGTACCGGACCAAAAAATTACACCAATCATCTTGTACCTCCTAGGCCGTTCTTGCGACCAATGAACTAAATGTTTTTCCCAACATCAATTGAGTTTGACAAAATTCACGACATGCTTTGTAACATAGGAAAGAGCGTTGTGCATCTACTACATCGTGGTAAACCTTCCATTCACCACACATAGAATATCCATTACCGCGACGAGAAATAAAATACTTCACATCCATTAATGGATATCCAAGGAACACACCAATTTCATGAGGGAAATCAACGCTTGATTCCATACGATATCGCAAATGTTCAAGCATCTCCATAATGCTCATACTATCTTGATAACCGTAGGCTTTCAAAAATGTCATCACCGCAGGTTGCCGTACATAGTCTCGTAATTGTGTTTCACGGAACACCAATAATAGTCTACGTGCTTTACAGCGACATAATTCAAAGAAGAATAAACCCTTTTCATTAAACTCTTTATTATATTCAGTCAAAACGAATTGGATTTGTTCATTCATGTCCCGTGGAATAGAAACCAAATTCGAGACCTTAATGCCTCGAATTGCCGGTGCACAATGAAATCCAATGATATTGTCAATTGAATCCATCATAGTCGTACCTGCCTGTTGCATATCTATATAGAATCCGCCTCATTACTTGAGATTGATTACTATATACACATAGTACTCTCGATGAGAAATATTGTCAAGATAATTGATAATTTATTTCAATAATTATTTATTATTTACCCGTTAACAAGTTGCTCACACGAGGAAATACCTTAGCATCACTTTCTTCATCTATAGCGATAAATCGCACACTAGGGCCCTCGTATTTACTTTCAGAAACAGCAATATGAAGAATCTCATTATAAGAATTATTATTATCTTTACTTGTATATTTTAGTGCACCTACATATGTTTTATTATGCTTAGCCAAAGGTGTCACCACTTGGTATTGGCCTAGCTCAGCAGCTTTACCTCCATTGATAGACGCCACCAAATTACCGACATCACTGGCATCAGTGCTCACATGCTTGGTGTTAACAAGATTATGTTTACCACCTACGACCACATTCGCAAATACAGCGTAATTCATTTCATTTTCTCGTTTTACGTTAAGCGTATATACCTCGGCACGGCTGGCACCAGCTTGCATAAGAGCCGTTTTTACATCGGTTTTACCTGCACCGGCGAACAAAGCCTTTGGCGCATTGGCATAAATCGTAACACCTTCGTTAAGTTTCATACCATTATACGTTCCATATGCAGCGGCATATTTACTAGCATTAATATTAGCCGCATCAACAAGTACAGGTGTGCTCATCGCTACAACACCAGCGAGAGCTAAAGCTATCATTGATTTCATAGTTTTCTCCTAAACAAAACCGCCCCTTAAAGGGGCGGTATAATCACAACTATTTCTTTTGTTGTTTTGCCCATGTATCACGTAAACCTACGATGCGGTTTACCACAATATAATCGGCAGTGCTATCCTTATCAGTTACGAAGTAACCTTGACGCAAGAATTGGAATCTATCGCCAGGAACAGTATTAGCAAGGCTTGCTTCACCTTTACTGTGCATAACTTGTAACGATTCATGATTAAAATCAGCTAAGAAGTCTTTACCATCAGATTCTTCTTTAAGCAAGTAGTCATATAAACGAGTTTCAATATCTACAGCCGTAGAAGCTTCAACCCAATGCAATGTACCCTTTACCTTACGTGTGCAACCACTGCCGCTCTTCGTTTCAGGGTCATAGGTACAATGGATTTCGGTAATGGTACCGTTTTCATCCTTTACAACAGATTGGCAAGTAATGAAATAAGCGCCTTTTAAGCGTACTTCTTTTCCCGGAGCCAAGCGGAAGAATTTCTTAACCGGTTCTTCCATAAAGTCGGCGCGCTCAATATAAATTTCGCGACCAAACATAACTTCTCGAGTACCGAGTTCTTCATTTTCTGGATTATTTTCAACCACACAAGGTTCTGTTTGACCTTCTGGATAATTATCGATAATAACCTTAACAGGGTCGATGACAACCATTGGACGTGGAGCTTTTAATTTCAAATCTTCACGAATACAGAATTCAAGCAATGCAATATCTACAGTGCTATCAGCCTTAGCTACGCCAATGCGGTCGCAGAAATCACGGATGGCTTCTGGTGTATAGCCACGACGGCGCAAGCCAGAAATGGTAGGCATACGAGGATCATCCCAACCGGATACGAGGCCAGCCTCTACAAGAGCACGTAATTTGCGTTTAGACATAACCATTTTTGTTACATTTAAACGAGCGAACTCGATTTGGCGAGGTTTTTCAGTATCTTCCCAATCTTCGAGAACCCAATTATACAATGGACGATGCACTTCAAATTCCAATGTACATACGGAATGGGTAATGCGTTCAATAGCATCCTCGATAGGATGTGCAAAGTCGTACATTGGATAAATGCTCCATTCAGATCCTGTACGGTGATGCGCTGCATTTACAATACGATACAATACAGGATCGCGCATGACGATATTAGGATCCGCCATATCAATTTTAGCGCGTAATACCTTTTCGCCATCCTTGTATTTCCCCTCTTTCATTTCTTCAAAGAGTTTTAAATTTTCTTCTACAGAGCGATCGCGATATGGGCTATTCGTACCAGGTGTAGAGAAATCGCCACGCGTTTGACGAATTTCTTCTGCTGTTTGATCATCTACATAAGCCTTACCCAAAGTGATAAGCTTTTTAGCATAATCATACATTTTACCAAAGTAATCAGATGCATACCGTACGTCGCCATCCCAATGGAATCCAAGCCATTCCACGTCTTCCTTAATGGAATTTACATATTCCACATCTTCCTTTTCTGGATTTGTGTCATCAAAGCGCAAATTGGTTAAGCCCTTGTATTCTTCGCCTAAGCCAAAGTTAAGGCAAATGGACTTAGCATGGCCGATATGTAAATACCCATTTGGTTCTGGTGGGAATCGCGTATGTACACGGCCACCGTATACGCCCTCTTCATTATCTTTATTTATTTCAGCTTCGATAAAGTTAATGGATACAACTTCTTCAGGAGCTACAGTTTGTTCAGTATCTTTATGTTCCAACGTTACAACCTCCATACGATAAATATTCTTTTATTTTACCATATTTTATATAGGACCGCACATTTTATAATTCACCTCTTCATTAACACATGTTTGTAGAGGTTTTTTATGAACACCAGCAATGATATTATTCGCTGTCAACATGGACATATCATATCGCGTCCGATCTGTATACGAACCAATATGAGGAACAATTAAACAGTTATCAATGGACAACAATGGATAATCTGCTGGTAGTGGTTCTGGATCAGTTACATCAAGTGCCGCATAATCGATTTCACCAATTTTAAGAGCATCGATGAGTGCATCTGTATCAACGATAGCACCGCGACCTACATTGACGAACAATGCGGTCTTTTTCATTTTCTTAAAAAACTCGGCATCGCACATATGATACGTTTCATCCGTAAGTGGCGCCATGATACATACCACATCACTCGTAGCAAGTAACTCATCTAATTCCATATATGTTGTTCTATACAATTTATCATCATTACGTTGATGTCGATTATGATATACAACGGTCATACCAAAGGCGCGAGCACGTCGAGAAATGGAAACACCGATGGCGCCCATACCAATGATACCCAATGTGCGGCGACTCAAATCAAAGCCCTTAATATTAGAAGGACGCTCAGCCCAACGGCCATTTTTTACAAAAATTGCATTTTCAATAATGCGACGACTGGCCGTAGCAATCAATGTGAAAGCGAGTTCTGCTACGGTTTCGTTGAGAACACCTGGCGTATTGCCATAAGGAATGCCCGCCGCCGTAAGTTCATCAATCTTTACATTGTCATAGCCTACTGAGGCTTGTGCAATGACCTTTAAATTAGGCGCATCTTTCACAAGGTCCGCATCAACCGATATGGAATTAATAGACCACAAACCATCAGCATCGCGTAACCATTCTTTTAAAACCTCTCTAGGCATTTTAGTTTTTTCTGTCCACTGACGTACGTCAACATGTTCTTGTAAATAGGCAATAGCATCACGTCGCACTAAGCCAGGTACCACTACTAATGGTTTACGTTCCATAATCATTTCATCCCTTCTCTATATATTCTTAAATGCTGTAACAACATATCATTTACAACGAAAACTATATGTATCTATATTGTATCCTATAATTGGAAATTTACCAAAACTCAGGGCTAAGTTACAACAAAAAAGAGTTCTAAAAGCATTATGCTTCTAGAACTCTTTCTTAGTGTGTTGATTATTTTAAATCAGATGTACAGTTAGGACATTTAACCGCATCAATATTGATTTCTGTTTTACAGAATGGACATTCTTTTGTAGTTGCTGGTGCTTCTTCAGCTTCTTTCTTAGCACTTTGCATTAGCTTCGTCAACGCGCGAATCATTAAGAATACAACAAATGCTAAGATTAAGAATTGAATAAGGTCAGTAATGAATGTACCGTAAGGCAATACAGCACCAGCAGAGCGAGCTGTTGCAATATCAGCACCATTTACAAATGCCTCTTTAGACGCTTCACTTAATGGCAAATATAGATTGCTAAAATCAATACCACCAGTGAACACACTGATTAATGGCATGAACAAATTGCTAACTACAGAATTCACTAATGCTGTGAAAGCTGCACCAATAATCATACCTACAGCGAGGTCCATCATGTTCCCTTTGAAAGCGAACTCTTTAAACTCTTTAATAAATTCCTTCATGTTTAACTCCTACTCACACTTAAAACCGTTCGGAAAAATTAACCTCATTAATCATAAAAGAAAACTGCATCCATGTCAATATTTTTCGATATAGTTTATTGAAAGTTTTTAATATGCTTATCATCCTATTTTCATAATAGATGATTCTAGAGATAAGACTTTAGCCCGTTCAATAACCGCAATAAAGGCTGGCGGAATCATATGATCCGGTATATAATAGGCAATTCTGCGCCCTACAATCACACCTTTATTGCTATAAAACCAAGAGAAATAGTACGCCAATAATGTATCTATATCCTTTGCCTTGATATTCTTCAAACATCGTTGTACCACTTGATGATCATCAAGTCCTAACTTAGCAAAACCGCGGCGGGCCATATCCTTTGTTACCATACCACGCCCTGTATCAATAAGATCTTGAATAATGGCATCCAATATATCCCGATGATGATGTTGAATCAAATGGGATACTACATCCATTTCAAAACAGATTTCATTTGTGTAAAAGACATTAACATGAGACTTGCTATGCTTATCCATTACATCTCGGTCATAAAGTGCCACCGTTGGAATAGCAAAGCTTTTAAATAATTTATGAAGTTTACTAATAGAAGATTCTCCACGTGCATTGATAAGACATATACCAAAATAATCAAAATCTACATTTAATTTTTTTGCGATACCTGCAAAACTACCATACTCAGTTTCCCCTTCTACCAAGATGATACACCGTGCATAGAGGGCTTCCTTCGCTTCAGGGAAATGCATAATCAAATGTTTCTCTACTTCTCGAGCAAATTTAAATGTCACCCCGCATGCTGCGCGAACGAGACCCGTTTCATCACGATACATGCGTATAATATGACGATAATCGTCTACCAATGCATCGGTACTATGAGTTACCACAAATAATTGACCCAATAGACCATCAATTTGAAATAACTGTTTAATTAATGCTAAAAATTCAGCATTTTCATTGGTCGCAATTTGACGATAATAGCTGAGCACGGCTCGTTGCAAATAAGGACTCAAATGCAATTCCGGCTCATCTACGCTGATAAAGACAGGTAAAAATCGACGGCCTTCACGGTCATACACGAGCAATGATTCTAAATTTGAGGATGCACTGTGCACCTTCATGTAAATTTGAGCCAAAATCTTTAGCGCTACCGCCATGATAAGGCGTACATTATCTATGGAATACTTACGAATTAAGCTTGCCTCTGTAGAGGATGTTAATAGTTCTACAAGACGCTGAATATTAAGAACACATTCGGGATCAAGCCCCATTCTTACATTGATAAAGCTATCTAATACGATGGCATCATCTGATGTCAATCCAGTCTTAGGCAGATAGGTAACAAGCTGTTTCCCCAGTTCCATATACACCGATGTAGGAATGGAATAAAGTTCCGCCTCCGATGTATCGCGATGACACATATAGATTGTATGACGCAACATAGACAATGGTAACGGTGTCAATTTCTCTCCATCCATCTTATAGAGTCGTGGATATACCTCTTGTACCACTTGTTCAAGGCGTAGATACATACCATCTTCTGGACCAATCATATCCTGAAATGATGTATTGAGCTCAGAAAAGGACATTTTACACTCAATGCGTATCGGTCTATGTACATCAGCAAAGTCACTTTCTTGAAAACCTCGTGCATTCATCATTTGCTCTAAGAGGTCAAGAAAATTGGATTTCCCCACTGCATTTTCGCCTACGAAGTAATTAATATCATTGTGAAAGTGTAGTTCAATATCTACGAGATTACGGTAATTCTCAATTTTAATCCACTCCATAAACATAGCCATCACACTCCTACAATATACAAAAAGATGCAACCATACAATGATATCCCTAATTGATGGTCGCATCTTGATTATGCACCAATACTACTTATATAGTATTCGACATTTATTTTGTTTTTTCCTCTATGACCTTGCCTTCACGTATAGGACCATTTTGCTCTTTTAAGCGTGCCAACATAACGGACGCCACAAACATGGCGATACCAGCGCCTACCGTTTCGATGGATAAGCTTTCACCAAAGAATAAAAAACCATAGAAGGAGCTAATAAAGACGCCTACATATTGCAAGAATTGAGCTACAACAGCATTTGTTGTAACAAAAGCACCCGTCAAGAAGAATTGAGCCACTACGGTTATACCGCCAATAGCAGTAATAATGAGCCATTCTTGACCTTCTGGCATTACAAATCCATCTGTCGTCACAAGACCGGCAATCATACCTGTAATCAAGAAATACGCCATAATTTCAAAATTACTATGCTTACCATGCTTACTAATGGAGCGAATCGTCGTATAAGCTGCGGCCGATAAAGCAGCACCCAATACAGCGACTAGTGCATACCAGGTAAATCCTCCATAGCTAAAGGGATTAACCATCACCATCACGGCTATGAAGATTAGAATAAGCCATTTACCAGCACCCTTTGGAACGCGTTCCTTTAAGAAAAAGGCGCTAAAGATAAACACGAAAATACCCGATGTTTGAAACAATATGGTAGCATCAGACATCTTCATATGTACCAAGGCTATAAAATTACACACCATGCCAAAACCGCCATAGAGACCTCGCATAATAAGCAGTCCTCGGTCCTCCGTGGAAAATCGGATGCCCTTCATATACATAACGACAAGGACAGCAACGGTGCCAAATAAGCCGCGAAAGAAAGCAATCTCTCCAGATGGAATATTGGATCCCAGCATCTTAACAAATAAATTCATGGTACTCAGCAATAGTGCCGAAAGGAGTGCATAAATTAAACCTTTTTTTGCCATATATCCCCCTATCTCATCAATACAATATATCGATAACCATTACAATAAGAAACCGCCCCTCCAAGGAGAGGCGGCATAGTATTATTTAGAGAATGTATCGACAAAATCTAGAATTTCTTGTTTCATATTTTCTTTGTCGATGGCTTTTGTAAAGCGTAATGATTTAGCCTTTAACGCAGCCAATTGTTTAGGGAATGCTACACCGGTTACAGCTGAGATGTTATCCAAGCTTTCATAAGGCGTAGAACCAACTTTAATATCAAGAGCCTCACAAATAGGTGTTGGGAATTTAAATGGATGTGCAGTAGATGCGATGATCGTATGACGAGCACCATCCTCTGGATGTGCTTCTAATTCTTTCATATATGCGCCCATCGCAACAGCGGTATGAGGATCCATTAAATATCCATAGGAGTTATACACTTGCTCAATAATGGCCTTTGTTTCTTCATCATTTACATAGGCACCGCTGAAATTAGCTTGAACACGTTTAAATTCTTCTTCATTGACAGATAATTTGCCTGTAGATTTCAAATCCTTCATCCATTGAGCTGTTCTTTCACTATCCTCACCGGAAATATAGTACAAGAAACGTTCAAAGTTAGAGGATTCAAGGATATCCATGGATGGAGAAATCGTCGTATAGAATAGACGATTCATATCGTATGTACCAGTTCTAAAGAAATCAGTAAGCACATTATTTTGATTAGATGCACAGATCAATTTACCGATAGGAATACCCATCTTTTTAGCATAGTAAGCAGCCAAGATGTTACCAAAGTTACCTGTTGGAACCACTACATTAAACGCTTCATCTTCATGGATAGCACCTTGTGCAACAAGCTCAGCATAAGCATTCACATAGTATACCACTTGCGGTGCTAAACGACCGATATTGATGGAGTTCGCACTGGAGAACATGACGCCTTTTTCGGTCACTTCTTTTGCTGTATCTGCATCGACGAATAAACGTTTCAAGAATTGTTGAGCATCATCAAAGTTGCCATGAATAGCCGTTACATTAACATTAGCGCCTTCTTGCTTTTGCATTTGTTCTGCTTGCATAGGGCTAACGCCATCAGTTGGATAGAATACTTGAATATGCGTACCAGGTACATCTTTAAACCCTTCAAGGGCAGCCTTGCCTGTATCACCAGATGTAGCTGTTAGGATAAGAACCTCTTTATCTTCCCCTTCCGCTTCTTTTGCGGCTACCAATAAATATGGGAATAGTGAAAGCGCCATATCTTTAAACGCTTGTGTACGGCCGTGGAATAGTTCCAATACGGATACTTTTTCAAGTAAAGAATGTAGAGGTGCAATATCGCGAGTGCTAAAGTTTATATCGCTGTAAGCGGAGTTAATCATTTCCTTAAGATGTGCTTCGGAAAAGCAAGGGAATAATTTTGCTAATACAACAGCAGCTACCTCTTGGTACGGTTTATCTTTAATGTCGTTATAGCTTAAGCAATTTGTTGGAAATAAAGCTGGTACGTATAAACCACCATCTTCTGCCAAACCATGTAATAATGCATATGTTTCATTTACGGCAACAGTGCCACGTGTACTTGTATAATTCATGGGCAACCTCTACAAACTAAAATTCTACAGAATCAATAATATTCTCTAATTATAGCATAAAAGCGCCCCAAAAGGGGCGCTCTCTATAGATTTTATTATATATTATTTTATCATTGCATATATCGTCAAAAGACAACGATTATAATTCACCTTCTGCAATAGCATCCAATGTATCAAGAGATGGAATAAAGAACAACATACCCGTAATAGGTTTAGAATAATCGAGCAATTTGTCGTTTTGTGTGAACATATTCGTAAGCATTGTTTTCGTTACATCCCAGTAACGAGCATAACCAATGAAATATGTGCCACGCACACCTTGGCCAGGTTGTGCAAAGGGTACATTCATACGAACGATTTTATGTTCTTCGTCATCACGATTATCTTGAGCTACTACATTGTGAGCTGCTGGATCTTTTTCATCATCTTCTAATTCAATATCGCTGAATTTACGACGGCCAATGAATTTTTCTTGCATTTCTGTAGGAAGTGCGCGCCAAGCATCAAGGTCGTGTTCGTATTTTTGTGCAAAAGCATAGGAACCATTCGTGAATTCAGGGTCTTCATCACCGATAACGCCCCATTCTACCGCTTCTTGGCCTACAGGATTTTCCGTACCATCAACGAAATCGATAATAGCACGACCTTGTTCATAATGGAATCCATGAGTTTCATCAACTACGGATGTAACAGGACGTAAAAATTCCATGATTTGGTCCACTACAGTGTATGTAACCGATTCATCATTGGAACGTACATGTAAGAACAAGTCAGCCGCTACAGCTGGCACATCTTGTTTGTCCCCTTTAATACCTTGGAAGTCTTCTAACTCTTTTGGTACAGGTGCATTAGGGAATAAATAATCCCATGCTTTACGGCTAAAGCCAAAAGCAATACCCAAGCCTTCGCCATTAGCACGAATACTAACAGAACGTTTAATGGCTTGAATACGATCCGCCATATCTTGAATAGCTTCTAATTCTGCATCGCGATCTTTACGATTTAATAATAATGTTGTGAAATTGACACTTTGACCAGCATCTTTATATACATCTTGTGTTCTGGATACATCTACTGCCATTTGGGACCTCCTAATGAGAAATACTACTATATTCCAATCATAAGTGATTAATAACTTATTGTCTATAACTATATACCTCAAAAGAAAAACCCGCACCGTAGTGCGGGTTATTTTGGTGGACCACCAGGGGTTCGAACCCTGGACCCCCTGATTAAGAGATTACTTATATACTATTGATAAACCCTATAAACATAGTATTTTACTGCGTTTTATAGTTGCTTATTTACCTATATTTCTACATATTTTTTAATAAAATGATGTCATATATAATATATACATTATATAGAACGATCCATTTCTTCTCCGTATAGTCTTTCCATTCCTTGACGTGTTACAAGCCAGTTCTTGCCCGATTTTCTAGCTTCATCATCGGTAAACTGTTTGTTTGCATATCTCTTTAAGCAGCATTGCTTAATCGAATCAGCTGGCACATTCCATCTTTCGCCAGCCTCTTGCGTAGTCATTACGTCATCTAGTCTCATTACAGTACTCCTAATATTACTAATAGATTATATACAGATAACACAAAGGCAATAATACTAATTATTAAAGTTAATCTTGAAATCATATGCTCGCCATTGTTATAATAGTTAGGAAGATTGGGGCTCTTTCGAGCCCCTGTGGTTACTGATTTAATAACTGTATTATCGCGATTGCTAGTTGGATAAACGCGGTTATTATCGGTAGCCACTTTTTTATTATCTTCCTTAACTTCTTCAATGGCATCACCTCCTTCCCTATGTCTACATCATAACACGTTTTCGTGTTATGCGCAATAACTTTCATTATTTTTTACAAACAAAAAAGAGCCTACTAACACAAATATTTGAACCGACCCCTTAATGTTAGGCCAAAAATCTTAACGTTAAGGAGGTCACTACAGAGTGCACTCACAAGTGTGATCTTTTTCTAATTCAGCTATAAGCTTTACAATTTCTTTGAGTTGTTCTTTTTGTTGGTGGCTTTTATTTCGTTTTATTTCCAGAATATCGGTTTTCCTTATTTATCTTGTCACCTCTTTTCAAGTAACGGTTTGACCGTAATCAGCTAAAAAAAATAATGTCATCATATGCCACATTAGATACATCCTATATCTTTTTTAATATGTGGGACATCAAGATAAGAACGCTTTCGCTCCCAGTTTTCCCATGTATCAACAGATACGCCAATTGCTTTAGCCGCGGCAAGTTGAGACCAATTCTTTGACGCCCTCAACATCTTTAATGTGTATTTCATGAGAACCTCCTTTCATTCTTTCCACTAGTTGTTTACAGTCATTATTTTTCCACGGTTTATCCGTAATATCTATAAACTAAACTTAAATTATCGTAATTTTTCCGTAAAGTATTGACTTTATTACGAATTAATCGTAACGTATAGGTATATTAATTAATATGATGTATTACAAAGAGGTTGTTATGACTGGTTTAGGCAATAAAGCTATTATGGCTGAAAACATTCAACGACTAATGGACAGTCGGGGAATAGATCGCAATAAAATCTGTGCTGATTTAGGACTAAAGTATACTACGTTTACCGATTGGGTAAAGGGAAATACATACCCTAGAATCGATAAAATTGAGTTATTAGCAAATTATTTCGGTGTGCCTAAGTCGGAGTTAGTTGAAAAATATACAGAAGGCTACTACACCGACCGTGAAGCAGCCGAATTTTGCGAATACCTACGCACACGACCAGAGGCTCGTATACTCTTTTCTGCAGCAAAGGATATCAGTAAGGAGGACATGGAGAAAGCGGTTGAGTACATCGAGCTTTTAAAATTGAAGCATAAATAATAAATAATTCACTGTATATAAATAATAGGAGGTGAAGCTTATATGTTTTTCTTTTTTCCAGAAAATAGTCCGAGCAATGCAGACAATACTTATCAGTCCCCTTTTGAATCAATTAAACAAATAGATGATAATGGCAATGAGTATTGGTATGCTCGAGATTTACAAGAAATACTCGAATACTCAGAATGGAGAAATTTCAGTAAAATTATTGAAAAGGCTAAAACTGCTTGTGAAGCCAGTGGTCATGCGGTTCTTTCCGAATTTGTTGACGTCAACAAATTGGTAGATGTTGGGGCGGGATTACAACGTACTATACAAGATATAGTACTTTCCAGATACGCTTGTTATTTAATTGCTATGAATGGCAATCCTCGTAAAGAGGTAATTGCATTAGCTCAAACCTATTTTGCTGTCAAAACTCACGAGCAAGAGCAATTAGAATTACAAAAAGAAGATAGCTTACGCTTACAAATCCGACAAGATATTAAAGAGCATAATATATCTTTAGCTGAAGCTGCTAACCAAGCAGGTATACAAGAACCTAAAGATTATGCTATTTTTCAAAACGAAGGCTATAAAGGTTTATATGGTGGCTTGGGCGTAAAGCAAATTCACACTAAAAAAGGTCTAAAGAAATCTCAGAAGATTTTAGATCATATGGGCAGTACAGAACTTGCTGCTAATCTATTCCGTGCCACACAAACTGATGAAAAATTACGTCGTGAAGGAGTAAAAGGCAAAGCACAAGCTAATAAAGTTCACCATGACGTGGGTGCCAAAGTACGTCAAACCATCAAAGAATTAGGCGGTACTATGCCAGAGGATTTAGAGACACCGACTAAAAGCATCCAACAAATAAAAAAAGAAAGCCAAAAGAAGCTTTTAAAATAATACACAAGGGAGAGCGTTATATTGGTTGTTAATGTTATTTACTGTGATTTACCACATGCCAACGCTGTGTCGGAGGAATGTGAAGATGTGGATACCCATAACATCTATATAAATAAAAACCTTCCTCATAATCGTATGAGGGAGGAAATTAAGCACGAATTGATGCATATTATTAATGATGACTTTTATTTAGATGAACATGCGAACCTTGTCGAGCAAATGGTTCGTCGAACTTGCATCGATGATGTCGAATTGGAGAATATAGATTTCTACCACCATTATTTGTCAGCGTTATAAGTGGATATATAAAGGGAGATTTAAAAATGAAAAAGACTTTATTAATTACTACTATGCTAGCCTTAGTTGCAGTTACAGGATTCGCTAGAACCGAGGTATCTCACGATGAGTTTAAAGCCTTAGACGGGCCTAAGGTGTTAGTACATTATGATGACGGCAGTACAGAATTACTAGACGAACAAGAATATCTAGAACGCACTATTAATATGACGCAAGAACAAACGGCCGAACTCCGTAAAGTCGATGAAGGTACTAAGAACGCATTGGCAAAGTGGCAAGCGGATCATGAAATCGTGCCCGTGACTTCTGAAGATGTGCAACAAGAACAGCCTAAAAAGGAAAAGAAAAAACATTGGTATGACAATGTATTAGATTCTGTATTCTAATTGTTTTTAATAATGTTAGAATGATATGCTTAATTTAAGCATCTTGATAATATAAATTTTAAATTATTTCTTAAAAAGGAAGGTTAAAATTATGTCTGAACAACAAGCTTCTAAAAAATTAAGTTTATTGAATTCTGTCGAAATCGGCACAAAGAAAGATTTATATTCTCATGTGTTATTTGATGAAGAAGTTATTTACGAATTTAATGCTCCAAGAGATGTGTTTGTAGTCACTAACAAAAAGTTATTTTAATTGACGTACAAGGGTTAACTGGTAAGAAAAAAGAGGTGCTAATTATTCCGTTCTCTAAAATAACTGCATTCTCTACCGAAACAGCTGGTACTTTTGATTTTGATTTAGAGATAAAAATATGGGCATCTGGTATAGGTTTTGTAGAATTAAGTTTTTCCAAAGGAACCAAAAACTTTAGGGAACTTACTATCCATTTAGCTAAATATATAAAATAGTACTATTCGAGCCCTTCATTCCGATGGGGTACTTGAAAAAACAGATTCCTACCATCATTTTAATCTTTGATTGCATGTTAGGAGGTATCATGACAACACAATGTGAAATAGACACATATATAAATGACCGCTTAGATGATCAGATTGAATGGTAAGACTAAAAGAACTTACAGATGAATTGATTGAAGAAATAGATTTTTATCATCATGTCCTATAATCGTTTTATATAAATGGTGTCTACTATGAAAATAAAAAAACTTGTCATAAATGACTTTCGAAAATTTAAAAATACTGAATTTCGACTAGGAAAACATATAACTGTTATATCTGGTACAAATGCTGTTGGTAAATCAACAATATTAGGTATTCTAGGCAATTCTAGCGAAATTAAAGTAAAAGAAGGCAAACCGTTAATACATAAACAATTCCGTACAGAGTTCAGCGAAATTTTTAGAATGAGCCAAGAAAATGACCCGTCTGGATCTAATAAGCTAACAGTTACATTTGATAATAATGAATATCGCACAATGCGAACTACATGGCAGTTTGATAAAAAATCAAAAACCTATCGACCACGGCTAATTCCCGAATATAAAGATTCCGCAAATAAAAAGCATTCTACAAAACAGCATTGGCCAACTTTATTTTTAGGGCTGTCTCGACTCTTTCCACTTGGCGAATCTGAAGAAATTAATCTTAAAGAAACTCCATATTTACTGGATAGTGCTATTGAGGACTCCTTCAAACAAACCTATAAACATATTCTCTCTTTACCTGATGAAATTACCAAGACAGCTACTATTAAAATCCCTGAAACAAAGCGAAAAACGGTTGTCGGTATTTCTACTGAAGAATATGATACTTTTGCGAATTCTTCAGGACAAGATAATTTAGGGCAGATACTATTAGCAGTCGAGTCCTTCCGATTATTGCGAGAATCAAATCAATCTAAATATGAAGGTGGTCTCTTACTTATAGATGAAATAGATGCAACCCTACATCCTTCAGCGCAAAATAGATTATTTGACTATTTATTTAAGAAGTCAAAAGAATTAGAACTACAAATAGTATGCACAACACATAGTCTAAGTCTTTTAAAACACATCTCATCAAAAATTGAACATAATGGTGAAGGACAAAATGATATCGAGCTGTATTACTTAACTATCGCTAACATTAATTTACAAAACTATAGGAATCCACCTTATTCTACAATCAAGTCCAACCTAATCGAAATTCCTATATTCACACAATCAAAAAAATTAAATATTATCACTGAAGATGAAGAAGCTAGATGGACGATTCAAAATATAATAGAAGGCACTCCACTACAAAATAAAATCAATCTAATGCCAATAAAACTTTCTTGTACCGCTATCATCAGTTTTATGAAAGGTGACCCGCTTTACTTTGCAGATAAAATAGTCATTTTAGATGGCGATGTTTTATCCTCTTCAGATAAAAGCCTAACAACTGATTTCACTAAATTCTCATCTAATCCAGCCTATACACTGATAACACTACCTAGTAATACTTCACCTGAAAAAGAAATATACAACTTCTTAACAAGCCGTTCTGACTCTAGTCAATCATATTTAAACCAAGATGCCTGCTTCAATCACGGATTATCTTTACAACAACTTGAAAATATCTCATTCGATAAAAATAATAGAGAAGAATGGAAAGCATGGTTTAATGACAATAAAGTTTTCTTTGATAGTACTAACCTCTTTTATTACTACAAAGAAAACAACAAAGAGAAATTAGAGGCATTTATTGAGCAGTTAACAGAATGCTATAAAAAACTAGCGGCTAAAGGTCATGCTCCTGATTTGTCTAACTAGTATAACTAATATATATTGGCCAAACTTATAGCGGATAGTTTAAACTTTTAGATAAGGAGGTGGTTTGAATGCCTAGAACAAAATCTATATTGCGCTATCCAGGCGGCAAAACACAACTATCTAAATTTGTAAGTAATCTTATCTCTATAAACAAAATAAAAAATCCTATATATTGTGAGCCATTCTCCGGTGGCTCTGGAGTTTCAATGGAGTTGCTTTTAACTAATAAAGTAAATTCTGTCATACTAAATGACCTTGATCCATCTATTTACTCTATTTGGTTTGCGATATTACACGATACGGATAAGCTCATCGATGTGGTACAATCAATGCACATCACAATGGATGAGTGGTACCACCATAAAGATATATATTCTAAGTTAAAAGACATCCCAGTCTACGACTTCAGATTAGCAGTATCGGCTTTATTTCTTAACCGAACAAATCGAGGTGGAATCATTACTGGCGGACCAATTGGAGGGCACGAGCAAAAATCAAAGTACTCTTTAGATTGCAGATTTAATAAAGCTAGTATCGTTAAGAAGATATATGCAATAGCTGAGCAGCGCCATAGAATACGCCTTTATATGTCGGATGCTAAAGACTTGATTAACGACGTATTATTGCAAGAAAATCCGGAACAACTTTTTACATTCTTTGACCCTCCTTACTATAAACAAGGACAGGCTTTATATAAGAACGCATTTAATCATGAAGATCATGTGGCATTAGCCGCATCCATTAAAACAATGGATGAGTATAAATGGATTACAACATATGATGAATACCCCGAAATCCAATCAATCTATTCTGAGTATCGTTTATTCACATATAAACTAAGATATTCAGTTAACCAATTCCGCAAGGCAAACGAGTATCTATTTGCCAGCCCTGCAACAAAGCTAAAGTCTTTTGATAAAGTCAAATTAATTTAAAAAAAATAAGCCCTCACCGCAGTGAGGGCTACTAAAAACTACATACCTAGCCTTAGAGAAAAGGTATTTCATTTTTACTCCAATATTATTATACCATACAAAACCTCTAAGGCTTCTTTCTTATACCCAAATGTAAGTCTAGGTGGTTATTTTTATGGCTAAAAAACGGACTGATGGACGCTACCAGGTATCAAAGATGATAAACGGTAAGCGGGAATACTTTTATGGCACTACCAAGAAAGCTGCTATTGCCGAACGGGATGCATACGTTGAGACGCTAGCGCAATGTGCTAACTACGATAGCACGATTACAATCGAGCGATGGTGCGAGTATTGGATCCGACTTAAAACGGATACGGTTTCACAGAATACCCTCTCCTCTTATCAATATATTATTAAAACATATATTGTTCCTTTCATAGGTTCGCTACGATTAGTCGAGCTATCCACATTAAACGTAAGAGCATTAATGGATAGCATGGGTCACTTATCGCCTCGGACTATCAGTTACACGCTAACCGTTCTAAGAGCTATCCTAAAGCAGGCCGTCATGGATGAGATAATCTCGAAGAACGTGGCCACATTAGTTAAAAAGCCTAAACAAGAGCGTAAATGCGAAATGGTAACGTTATCTAAAGAAGAGGTTGAAACCTTCCTTGAGCAAATCGATGATGTCGAATGGTACGTCCTATTTAAGCTAGCATTTACTACTGGTTTACGCCGTAGCGAGATACTGAGCTTAACATGGGATGATGTCAACTTAAAACAAAAAACTCTAACCGTTAACCAGACCGTATTACGTATCAATGAAGTTACAACTATCTCAAAAACGACTAAAAACAGCTCGTCTAGGCGTTCTATCTCTCTCGACGATAAAACTATCGCAGAACTTCTAAAACTTCGCACATGCGTCGATATACGACGCCTAAAAGCAACGAACTGGAGAAATAATAATCTCGTGTTCCCTGGTAAATTTGGGAACCCTCGTGATCCGGCTAAGGTTTCTCTAAAATGCAAAAAGTTGGCCACCGCAATCGGTAGACCTGACTTTACGATGCACGATACTCGTCATACACACGCTACCTTATTATTAGAAGCAGGAGTAAACTTTAAAGTCGTGCAAATGAGGCTTGGACATTCTTTATACCAACAAACGATGGATACCTACTCTCATGTTACTCCAATTATGGAAGCAGATGTGGTAGAAAAGATTTCAAACATATTCTAATTGATGTCAAAATGATGTCAAAGGGTACCCTGATAAAAATGATGTCAAAAGAAAAACCCGCACCGTAGTGCGGGTTTATTTTGGTGGACCACCAGGGGTTCGAACCCTGGACACCCTGATTAAGAGTCAGGTGCTCTGCCAGCTGAGCTAGTGGTCCATGACATGAATTATTATATGCTTATTTTATAGGAATGTAAAGAATATTTATTACATTCCCATAAAATATATCAATTTGATTTATACCATATCTATATGCATAAGATATTAGAATTCTAACATCCAATTTTTTATCGTTTCACAAGCCTCGGTAGGAATGATATCCGTAGTTCCCACACATACGTCACCATGATAAATTTGAATGACGCTATGGGTACGACTTACTTCTTTCATAATGATATCTGTTACATCAGCCTTAGGCACGCTAAATTGTAATCCATAACGGCCTATATAGGTAAATATAAATTTTTGTGTGTCGTATTCCATGTGGACTTGCAGCATTTTACCACCAGGCCAACAGGATTCGACAAACTCTTTATTTCTCGGTTTCAGAAAATCAAAGAATCCCATACTACCCTCCGATGCGCCACATAGGGCGTTCTGGTTGATCCATCGTAACACCATCATGACGTTCTTGTTTACGTTGTAGTGCCCACTCAATATGACTGGCGAGTTCAGTTTCACTTAGGCCTCGACGTACAAGAGACACTAAATCGGCCTCATCATCACGCAAAAGGCAGAGTCGCATTTGACCATCTGAAGTAAGGCGAACGCGATTGCATGTATCACAATAACTATGAGACATGGAGAAGATAAAACCAATCTCCTTACCACTCGGTAAATTGTAATACGTGGCAGGTCCAAAACCATACACACCGTAATTTTCGGTGAGAATACCACCGCTAACGCGTTCTAATTGGGCCTTCCATTCATCGAAGGTCGGTCCATGAAACGCATCCCCCTGAAATGGCATATATTCAATAAAGCGCCAAATTACCGGCCAAGTTTCTACGTATGTTAGCAAAGCATGAACTTCATCATCAGTCCAATGTCGGGATAATACAGTATTGATTTTAACAGAAGTAAAGCCCGCATCAATAGCACTTTGAATACCACTTAGAACGGAGTCGAGTTGGTCAGCTTTGCCCACACATAGAGCAAAAGCATCACTATCAAGGGAATCAAGGCTAATATTGACTCTATTCAAACCGAGTGCTTTCAATTTCTTAGCCCGCGGCGCCAATAGACTGCCATTGGTTGTCATAGAAATATCTTCAAACCATCCGGTCTGCTTGATACGTGCTAATAACTCTTCAATATGAGGATATAGTAACGGCTCACCTCCGGTGAGTCGTACAGCTTTCACCCCTACTTGATGAAACGCACCTAAAATAGTCATCCATTCATCCACAGATAGGAGTTGATGTTGGCTTTGTGGTGTAATCTCTGCTGGTCTGCAATAAGGGCAGCAAAAATTGCACGCATCTGTCAACGACAGACGTACATATTCAATTGTTCGGCCCCATGCGTCCTTCATAGTACACCTCTTTACATTCTTATTTAATAATGGATACGTCATCACCTACGTTAATTGTACCATTTTTTAGAACTTTACCAAAAATTCCTTGCGTAGGCATAATACAAGATCCAACTTGTTTCATAATTTCGCAACCCTGATGGCATTCTTTACCAATTTGTGTGACCTCTAATAACACCTCAGGACCTAGTTGTAATTTCGTACCTACTGGTAAATCATACAAAACAATGCCTTCGACGGTGATATTTTCAGCAAAATCACCAGGTTTTACATCGGCCCCTTTTTCACGCATATGCTCAATGCTCTTAATGCCGAGTAAACTAATTTGGCGATGCCAATTACCTGCGTGTGCATCGCCTTCCATGCCGTAATCTACGATGAGATTGGCAGATTCAATATTATGTTTCTTTTGCCCTTTTTTCTCGCTAATCGAGATGGCAATAATCTTACCTTCAGCCATAAACTCCTTCCCTTCTTATGGGAACAAATTATCTAAATTTATCAATTTATTATACCATAGTATATAGGTGTAACCCCTGTGAGTTTAGTCACTATTTGGAGATTATTACTTTCAAAAAAGAACCCTACCCACTACGAGTAGAGTTCTTAGTATTAATAATGGTGAAAGCCGATTAACGACGACCCATTTCTTTGAATTCATCGCCCTTGTTCACGCCATTGAGCAATAGGTTAAGGAGGATAGCCATGATACTACCGAATGTAATACCAGATTTTAATAAAATTTGAGCCCATGCTGGGAAATGCGCATAGAATGTTGGTGCAGCGATAGGAATCATGGAAACACCGATACTAATCGCCACAAGCATCAAGTTTTGATTGCCATCAAAATTAACTTTACCAAGAGAACGGATACCGCTAGCAATAATCATACCAAACATGGCAATACCAGCACCACCGAGCACTGCATTTGGAATGCTTGCTACAACAGCCGCCAATTTAGGGAATAAGCCTAATAGAATTAAGATTACACCAGATGCAGCTACTACAAAACGACTTTTAACGCGTGTTACAGCGATAAGACCAACGTTTTGAGCAAATGCTGTATAAGGGAAACTGTTAAGAATACCACCAATAACAGTGGAAAGACCATCGGCACGGATAATGGACGCCAATTCCTTACGATCGATTTTTTTATCTACGATTTCACCGATAGCAATACTATCACCAGTTGTTTCAACCATAACAACGAGCATAACAACTACCATGGAAAGTACAGAGGCCCAATCAAATGTTGGTAATCCAAAGTATAATGGTTCAATAACAGCCAACCAATGAGCTTTGCCAACCTCAGCAAAATTGGCTACACCCATGGCAAAGGCAATAGCCGTACCACCAATAAGACCAATTAAAACGGAAAGATTACCTAGAAAACCTTTGGCAAATTTATAAGTAAAGATAACGATTAAGAATGTAAGGAATCCGAGACCGATGTTGGTAAGACTACCAAACTGCGGATTGCCTACACCGCCCCCCATCCAGTTTACAGCTACAGGCATGAGGTTAATACCAATGATTGTAATAATGGTGCCTGTTACAACAGGTGGGAAGAGTCGAATCAAACGACTAAAAAATGGTGCTACTAAGAAAGTAAAAATACCGGCTATGATGATGGCACCGTAAATGGCGGTCATACCATGTTGGGCCCCGATCATGGCCATCGGACCAACAGAGGCAAAGGTTACGCCTTGAATCATCGGGATTCGACCACCAATATTACCAAACCCTATTGTTTGAATAAGTGTGGCAATACCGCAAGTAAATAAGTCCGCTGTAATAAGTCGGATTAAATCCTCTACAGGCAAATGCATAGCTTGCGCAATAATGATTGGTACCGCTACAGCACCGGCATACATTGCTAATACGTGTTGTAAACCGTAGGCAAACAGCTTAGGTATTGGCAACATAGAGTCAACAGTATTGTTTTGTTCTGACATAATGGTCTCCTGTTTTCTAAACTACAAACATTACACTTATATTCTACGTTATTATTCGGATTTAAACAATAGAAAAAGAAAAACCTTAGAAATTTTATTTTCTAAGGCTTTCTATTTTATTTTTTTCCGAACATTCTTAGTGTAAAAGTATGTTATCGTCCATTTATTTGTACAAGGCTAAAACGGATGCTTCCTTTTCGTCTAGTTCAGATTCTATTTGATTCATTTGCGCTTTCAAATCAGCTACATAGCTTTCATCCTTAATGCCAGATATATTGATACGCACATTTAAAAAGGCTGCCTTTACCGCAGCTCTTGCATTAATAGCTGCAATAATACCATCGGTAATGAGATTTTGGTTGCCCTTCGTAGCCGCAACATAGGCAAGATCAAATATTTCATAACTAATCATGCCTATTTCTAAAGGTACATTAGCCGCATCCTTATAAGCCTGTTGAATCGCAGCAGTACGCGCTAATTTTTCTTCATTCGTATTTTTTGGCAATGCCAAGGCATCCATAAACAAATTAAATACATTAGCATCTGCTTGTGCTAGTGAAAGCGCTTTCTCTCGAATAAACTCTGCTTTTTGTTGTAAAAGATGCATCTCCTCTTGCACATCTTCGTACCCTTTTTTATCAAAGGTTAAATTCGCTACCATTTCAGCTAACGCTGCACCTGTAGCGGCCGTCAATGCTGCAATAGCACCGCCACCTGGAGTTGGCTCCTTTGAAGCGGTTGCCGCTACAAAATCTTTTACAGAACTCGTCAATAAATCCATATATACTCCTCAATAACAAAAGGGGCCATCGCCCCCTCTGTATAATACTATGTCAATTACAATACCATATTATTAGAACAAGCCTTTAATAGTGCCGTCCGCATCAATATCCATGTTAAGTGCAGCAGGACGTTTAGGTAAACCTGGCATAACCATAACATCACCTGTGCGGCATACGAGGAATCCTGCACCATTAGCAACGCGAATATCCGTTACATTGATTATAAAACCTGTTGGTGCCCCTAATAGAGCTGGGTTATCGGACAAGGAATATTGCGTTTTTGCCATACAAACAGGTAGATTATCAAGGCCCCATTCTTTTAATTGAGCGATTTGTTTTTTCGCCTTTGCCCCAAATGTAACGCCATCACCACCGTAAATAGTGCGAACGATTTTACCAATTTTATCTTCAATACTATCTGTTAATTCATATACGAATTTAGGTGTTGGTTCGCTGCCTTCCACGAGTTCCACAACGCGTTTAGCCATATCGATACCGCCTTCGCCACCTTTTTCCCAACATTCATTGAGCTCTACAGGCACGCCATAGTCATTGCACAAACGAGTTAACTCCGCAATTTCTGCATCCGTATCGGTAACGAATTTATTGATGGCAACCATAACAGGTACACCGAAGAAGCGCATATTTTCAATAGCTTTACGCAAATTGCTGAAGCCCTTTGTTACAGCCTCTACGTTTTCTGTATTTAATTCTTGTTTTGACACGCCACCATGCATTTTAAGAGCGCGCAATGTAGCGACAATGACAACAGCATTTGGGAAGATATCGCCATAACGGCATTTAATGTCGAGGAACTTTTCTGCCCCTAGATCAGCGCCGAATCCAGCTTCTGTCACCACGATATCACCAAGTTTCATGCCGAGTTTTGTGGCCACCACGGAGTTACAACCATGTGCAATATTGGCAAATGGACCGCCATGAACAATGGCAGGCGTATGTTCCAATGTTTGTACAAGATTTGGTTTAATAGCATCTTTCATAAGAAGTGCCATCGCACCTTCACATCCGAGTTGATGTACATATACCGGTTCACCTTTAAGATTTGGGCCGATGACGATGCGACCAAAACGCGCTTTTAAATCTTCTAAATCCTTAGCTAAACATAAAATAGCCATGATTTCAGAGGCAACGGTAATCATAAAATGATCTTCCCGAGGGAAACCACATACCTTGCCCCCCAGTGCGACAGTTACATTGCGCAATGCACGATCATTCATATCGAGAACACGTGTCCAAGAAATTTGACGCAAATCGATTTGGAGCTCATTACCTTGGTGGATGTGATTATCAATCATAGCGGACAACAAATTATTTGCCGCTGTAATGGCGTGCATATCACCGGTAAAATGAAGATTAATATCATCCATTGGTACCACTTGGGCATAACCGCCGCCAGCAGCGCCACCCTTGATACCGAACACAGGTCCCAATGATGGCTCGCGAAGTGCGGCGATAGCCTTCTTACCAATTTTATTTAATGCTTGCACCAAACCGATGGTAGTTGTAGATTTCCCTTCCCCTGCTGGCGTTGGTGTAATAGCCGTAACGAGAACTAATTTCCCGTCTTTTTTATTTTCTAAACGCTTAATGGCATCAAAAGAAATTTTTGCCTTATAATGACCATATTGCTCTATATCATCAGGTGTAAGACCACATTTATCAGCAATAACCTGAATTTTTTCCATCTTATTTTGTTGAGCTATTTCAATATCGGTAAGCATAATTCCTCCTCATATCCACCTGTTTTGTCTACTGTGAATGTATATTTGTACACTCGTTACTTTTCTATTATATGTGAAAGTATGGATTATGTCTAATCATTTCTTACTTATATGTATATTGCTTTTTCTAATCAATAGGCTAAGGCACACATAGTCTAAGGAGTTCAACAAAATAAAACCGCCACCAACGGTGACGGTTTAATATCACATACTATATAAAATTACTTTGTACATATTAGAACGGGAATAGGATTGGCAATAACACTAATGCTACAATACTAGACACGACAATGAGTGGTAAACCAGCTTTCACATAGTCCATGAAGCTATAACCAGCTATATTATATACCATAGTATTCGCAGGCATACCAATTGGTGTAGCATACGCTAAGGAGCTAGCGATTACGATAGCTGCAAGCACTGCTTTTGGATCGAATCCCAATTGAGAGGCTAAGCTAAGACCGATTGGTACCAATAATGCACAGGTAGCAGTATTAGACATGAAGTTCGTCATGAACACACCAAGCACAAAGATTACTACTAGTACAACAATTGGAGATGGACTAGCACCAAGGCTGTTTACGATAAGATCTGCAATTACAGAACCAGTACCTGTTTTAACCATTGCGTCCCCAAGGGCCATAGAGCCAGCGAAGAGCATGATTGTTTTCATATCGATAGATCTAACAGCTGCACTTTCACTTATAACATTGGTAGCAACTAATACAAGAGCACCTATCCAAGCACTCACATAAAGTTTTACACCTAATTGTTTTTCAAAGATCATAGCACCAACTGTCAAAATTAATACAATTGCAGCAGTCCATTTTTTCCAAGATGGTACATGACTATAATCATCATTACCTTCAAAAGCACCATCTGGTTGATGACTTGGAGCATCTGGTAAGAAACGTTTACCAATTGTAGCATAGAAAATAGTACCAACAATTAGAATTGGTAAACCTACTAGACCATAATCAAAAAAACCAAAAGAGCCTAGGCCCGCTTGTTGTAAGCCCGCTTGCGCAATCATATTGCCAGGAGCGCCGATAAGTGAAATATTACCACCCATAGCTGCAGCAAACACAAGAGGCATCAACAATTTAGTTTGTTTAAAACCACTTTTTTTACAAATACCGATAATTACAGGAATCAGTACAGCAGCTGTACCAGTATTAGATAAGAAACCGGATAAAATACCTGTAATCATCATAACTGCAACGAGTAAAGATGTTTCAGTTTTAGCAAACTTATGAACTACATTACCTACGCCTACGGCTACGCCTGTTGCAAAGAAAGCTTCACCAATAACAAACATGCCCATAAATAGTAAGACATTTGGATCTACAAAACCGGCGAATGCTTCTTTAGCGGATAAGACTCCACTTAAGTGCAAACCTACTGCTACAACCATAGCAGTAATAGATAATGGAATTTTCTCCCATGCAAACATGACGATGGCAAATACCAAGAAGCCAAGAGTTATCATTACACTCGTATCCATAAATACCTCCCAATACGTGTAATATACCTAAAAAAGGGTACAAAAAAGGAGGATTGTACAAAATCCGTATAATCCCCCTATTAAGTTAAATCTCACAATTCGATTATTTAATGAAGCTTACGTGTTTGTAGATTTCTTCTAACACTTCTTCTTTTTTCGCATTGTATTCTACTTTTTTATTTTCAAAGTAGTTATTACCTTCTGCATCGATGGATACGATAAGTGGACCGAATTCTTTTACACGGCAAGTCCATAATGTTTCAGGCATACCAAGTTCACGCCAGTTAGCAGACTCGATTTCTTCTACTTCTGTAGCAGCAAGTACGGCATTACCCGCTGGAAATACACAGTGAAGAGCACCAAAGTCTTTACATGCACGTGCTGTTTCAGGACCCATACCACCTTTACCAACGATAAGGCGTACACCAGTTTGTTTTACAAATTCGTACTCGAATTTTTCCATACGCATAGATGTAGTAGGACCTACGGAAATCATTTCAAATTTATCGTCACCATGATCGCGTACGATTGGACCTGCATGTAAGATAGCACCATCGCGAACATCTACTGGTAACTCCCGTCCATATTCGACTAGACGACGATGAGCAATATCACGGCATGTTGTGATATGACCATTTAAGTAAATAATATCCCCTGCTTTGATACCTTCAAGATCAGATGCTTGAATTGGTGTTGTCAAAATATGTTTAGCCATTAGAATGTCACTCCTTTGTGAGATAAAATTTCGTACTTACCGTCTTTATCAAATACTACATGACCGCGACGATGGTTCCAACAACCAACGTTTACAGCTACGGAAATTACAGATGGATGACGAGAACCATGCTCGATATTTACACCCATAAGGGATTTATCACCGCCCATACCTTGAGGTCCAAGATGTAATGCATTAATACCATCTTCTAGTAATTGTTCCATATATGCTGCTTTTTCATTTTCAGCCTTAGAGGATACAGGGCGCATCAACGCTTTTTTAGACATAGTTGCTGCTGTATCGATAGATGTAGCAATACCAACACCAACCAATAATGGAGGACATGCATTCAAACCATAGCTTGTCATCAAATCCAATACGAATTTAGCTACCCCTTCATAACCTTCGCCTGGCATCAATGTTTTACCAGATCCTGGCAAGGAGCAACCGCCACCAGCCATATATGGGAAAATTTCTACATCATCACGACCAGGTACGATGTCCCATGTAATGTAAGGTGCAGTGCGACCAATATTTTTACCAGTATTGAATTCATCAAATGTTTCTACACAGTTATGACGAAGTGGTGCATCTTGTGTAGCTTGGTATGTGGCATTGCGCAAGATTTCTTCAAGTTCACCAATCAATGGATAGTTAGAACCTACCTTTACCCAGAATTGTAATACCCCTGTATCTTGGCAAGAAGGACGATTCAATTCATACGCAAGGTCCATATTTTTATGCATCGTTTCATATATTGTTTTAGCTAATGGATTCTTTTCATCGGCTGCCAATTCTTTAATTTTAGCTTCCACATCATCAGGTAATTTCTTTGCCATATAAGCAATGAACTTAGCAATGACATTTGTCATCTCTTGTACTTGTTGTTCTTTCGTACTCATCGTAAACCTCCAACAGGACTTCATTATTTAAAACTTAGCATTTATTTTGTATCGGAACCTTAGCTCCTTTCGATGATTTCATTGTACTCTTTTTTCAGGATATAACTATCCAATATACAAGTTGATTTTTGAGAGTGAAGTCCCTATAAAATCATAATGAATCACCTATATAAGTAAATTTCAACGCATATAAAATATATAATTTTACCTACCTATAAACACGAAAAAGAGCACTACTTATTGAAAAGCAGTGCTCTTTTTATATTTAGGAACTGGGATTTTTAGTATATACAAAATTACCTATACCTAATGATTGTATATCTCCCTAAATTTAAAACGCAAAACCATAAAATTATAACAATTTACAATGGCTGTACTAATTAAGGTTAGGATTGTAATTTTTTAACAACAGATTCAAGCTGTTCTCTAACAACTTGTAATTTTTGATTCGCTTCCTCTAGCTTTAACTTATAACTAGAATCATGTTCATAAGGCAAACAAGATTGTAGTAGTTCTACAATATCTTCCTCTTGTGTAGATATAATCTCTTTCCAATCATGTAATTTGGTCTTACGCCCTAACTCTTTTGCTTGCTTACGATATTCTGATGGTGTCGTATGAAAGTGCTTTTTAAAGGCAACATTAAAGGCTTTAATATCTGCAAAGCCACAACTACTTGCAATATGAGCAACCCCATCATCAGAATTAGCTAAACGAACTGTAGCCTCCCTTAGCCTCATCCGCAAGAGATACTCTAAAAAGGAAACGCCTAATTGGCGTTTAAAGAACTGAGATGTATAGTTTACATTATAGCCACCAATTTGGGCAATATCTTCTAATTCAATCTTTTGCTGATAATTTTTATCTATATAGGCAATCATCTTATCAAAGGTGGCTACGGTCATATCAACAGGCTTACCATGAATCGACTTAACCGCATCAATTTCATCATATACCTCACTGGCTAATGCTAAATAGTGATGTTCTAACCACATCTGATTAATGGGGCTTTCACCATTAGACTTAATCAACATCATCATGGCTGCGTGATGTCGTAAAGAGGTAAAGAACGGATTATGCCGATTAGACTTATCAGAGCGTATCACAAATTGATACATTCCAAAGTTCGGATCAAATTGTTGAAAGAAATCCTTACCTACATGAATAACCAATGCCGTCGTATCCTGCTCTAATGCCAACGTAGCGTGCCCCACTTGAGGGGAAATAATGATAGAGTCGAGAGGTTCCATTGTGAAAACCTCACTATTACAACTCATCTCAATACGGCCCTTTAATAAAATAAGAATTTCCGTTTCTCCATGCCAATTGTAATGATAGGTACTAACCTTGTATATATGGCTACTGAAATCTATATGATTATGTTTATATGTATAGTAAAAGTAATCCATAATTACCTCATCTTCTAACATAAAAATGCATCCCTAATAAATCCAATGGATGCATTTATTATGATATATTCATTCAATTACGGTCAATATCATCTTTATTTTTTAATATCTATTCCGATACATACTGTTCCACAAATTAGTACAGGCCTGTAGTATTCGCAGCATGCCCATACATATAGTTTCAGAATTAGTACAGGCCTGTTCTATTCGCGATGAGCCTATACATGCAGTCCTAGAATTAGTACACGCCTGTTCTATTTGTAACGATCCTATACATATGGTTCCAAAATTAGTACAGGCCTGTTCTATTTGTAACGAGTCTATACATAGGGTTCCAAAATTAGTACAGGCCTGTTCTATTTGTAACGAGTCTATACATAGGGTTCTAAAATTAGTACAGGCCTGTTCTATTTGCAACTAACCTATACATATGATCCTAGAATTAGTACAGGTCTGTAGTATTTGTAACGAGCCTATACATATGGGCCCAGAATTAGTACAGGCCTGTACTAATTTAAAAAGGGACTCATACATGAGTCCCTTGCAATTTATTATATTGTTGGTAAGAGGCCTAGCAAATATACCTTAAATATATCTCCTTCATGTACCTCATGTACGCCTTGAGGAATGCAGGCTAAGGCATTAACGGTATATAATCCAAGCATGCTGCTACTGTTAAAGTGACGATTTGCCACAAAACGAGGTTGTCCATCACCAAATATGACCTTGCCTTGCACGTAGCGATCAAAGGCATTACGTTTAGATAGATCACAATCCATTACACAATTAAGTACTGGGGTGGACCAATTTTTAATACCTTTATATCTACGCAAGGTAGGAACCACTAATAGGTGCCAACCATTAAAGGCTGCACCGGGATTTCCCGATAAACCAAAGATAAGTTGACCTTTAGGCGTAACGGCCCCATAGGAGGCTGCACCGGGACGCATTTGGATACGACCGTATAAGGTTTTAGCTCCTAACTTTTCATATATAAGAGGCATTGTATCAAACATACCTACAGATACTCCGCCTGAGCTGATGATAATATCTGCTTGTTCACTGAGTTCAAGAACGCGTTCAATTTCTGCGTATAGTCTATCCGGTGCATCACTCACATGATAATGGGTAACGCGCCGAAAACCTAAATCAGCAAGTAAACTACAAATCATCATGCGATTTGAATTGTAAATTTTTCCTGCAGTTAAGGGTTCGCCCGGCTCAATAACTTCATGGCCTGATGTAAGAACCAGTATACGTGGCATCGCATACACAGACACATCGATGCAACCAAGGCCAATCAAAATTGTCTGCACCGTAGAGGTTATTTCTGTGCCTTTTGGTATGACAACGGTCCCTGCGGAACATTCTTCACCACGAGGGATAATATGGCTACCCTTTTGTTGCGTACCTTGTAAAGTAATTGTAGCCCCTACTTCGCCAGTACCTTTCACCTGTTCTTGCATAATAACTGTATCACAAGTACTTGGTACAGGAGCACCTGTCATGATACGTACGGCATGACCAGTAGTTACAGGCTTATCCCACACGACACCAGCGCCGATGATACCATCGACGATATAGGTATCACAATTAGAATCATATGCTAAGGCATACCCATCCATTGCGGATTTATGAAAAGCGGGCACATCGGTAGGTGCCAAAACATCTTCTGCCAATACACATCCTTTTGCGTCGCCAACGGCAATGGATTCGATGCTATGATGTTGTTCTCGTAAAGCCTCATTCCACAAATGAAGCGCTTCATCAACAGTAACGGCTATCATCTAAATTCCTCATCATACTTTGTATTCGACATACCAACGATGGTACGCATTGATCTAATTCAGTAACCTCTATGGTTTCTACGCGTTCTATATCACTAGATATCAGTGATTCTGTATATCCCTCTCTGGTTACCTCTACAATCGGAAATATACCTTGAGATCTCGTTTCTAGTATAGCAATATCTACAGGTAATTGCTGTACCAAATCATACAGATTAGATTGTTTTTCGGTGTGTATGCGTATGGCCGTTTCCGTGGGGCCTGCAATGGCTACGGCCGTGGCGCCTGCTTTCATAGCAAGATCCGTATCAGTTCCTTCATAATCCATGTGAAAGCCATGTTTATCGCTTTTTACAACGCCTACAGAGAAACCAATTTGTTCTAATTCCTTAATTAGTCGCGTTACCACCGTAGTTTTACCAGTCTTACGTTTTTCAGCAACTACGCTGATAAGTGGAACATGACGATTCGCATTAACAGCCTCTGCGCGGGACCACTTATAATCCTCTATATGATTCACATTGCGTAAATAATGACCGTAATCACCTGCATCAATGGTTACCACAGGTCCTACAATATCTAATGCATGCTGCAAAGATACATCCTCTCCTGCTAAAGCATTTTGCAATAATGGAGCAATGGATGGCTTATATATCCCCGCCATAGGTTCATAGCGTCCACTTTCACCAACAGGCACAATAACACGCCAGTCATCACCCTCTACTTGGTAGAGCCAATCATAATATAAATTAAAATCCATAAACGGCATATCTACAGCTAACACCGCATAAGCATGACTCTTGCCTACGGCCAATGTGCTATATAATCCGCCTAATGGACCACTTCGAGGAACAGAATCCCGAACGATAGAAACTTTTTCTTTCTCTTTATTCGACAATGTGTCGATAATATTAGCCTGAATGGCTTGGCCTAGACTTTCATCGTCACCGATAGAAATGAGAATGTCATTAGCATCATGTTCTAATGCATTGCGCAACGCATGAGAAATGAGACTTTCACCATTCGTCCAAGGCAATAAAGCCTTAGGATATCCCATGCGTGAGCTTAGGCCACCAGCCAAAATAATTACGCCTAAATTAAGCACCGCGTTTCAACCCTCTTTTTACCCCTTGGTAAATAAACAACAACACAACAATATTAAGAATTCCATCCGGCACCATATAAGATGCATTATAAATCATAGAGTAGATCCATGGATTTTGACCTTGCGGCGCATAGCTAGCAAACACAACGGCACCACTTGTTACGGACACAAACCAACGAAGCGCAATAGCAACAATAGATCCGCTAACAAGACCTGTCATATTGTCCTTGAAATACCCGCACACACCAATAACACCGTAAGCAACAAGATAGTCTAGGATGATGCTTAGATAATGGATAGATGATTTAAAACCGAGCAAGAAATGAAGTATGCCATATACAACGCCAGCCAAAATACCGCGTGCACCACCCCAGCGATATGCAAAAATCATGAGAGGTACCATGGATGCGGCCTTAATGGAACCGCCTTGTGGCATATGAAAAAGTGTAATGAAAGATAATACTTGTGCAATAGCAATAGCTACACCAGCTTCTGCTATCATGCGTGTCTTGGAATGCTCCATTAAAATAACCTCCTATTAATATAATGTTTATATAATGGACTGAACATAGAGAAAATGTACAGACAAGCTACCTATAAAATTGTATAATAACTATATGAGTGTTTTTAATATTCGGAATGTATTGAAAATTGAAAACAAATTCAGTATAATGGTACAGGTTCAATTTATTATACCTCAAAGGAGATATAGAAACTATGATTAATACAACTAACATCTTCGATTATGAAGACGTACAACTGATTCCTAATAAATGTATCGTAAACAGCCGTAGCGAATGTGATACTCATGTTAAACTAGGTAATCGTACATTTAACTTGCCTGTAGTTCCAGCAAACATGCAAACTATCATTGATGAAGAGTTAGCTGAAAAACTAGCAGAAAAAGGCTATTTCTATATCATGCATCGTTTCCAACCTGAACGCCGTCTTGACTTTGTAAAACGCATGCAAGAAAAAAACTTATATTCTTCTATTTCCATCGGCGTAAAAGAAGAAGAATTCGCATTAGTTGATGAATTAGCAAAAGCTAACCTTATTCCTGATTATATCACAATCGATATCGCACATGGTCACTCTAATGCTGTTATCGACATGATTCAATACATTAAAAAGAATTTACCAACAACATTTGTTATTGCTGGTAACGTAGGTACTCCTGAAGCAGTTCGTGAACTTGAAAATGCTGGTGCTGATGCTACAAAAGTAGGTATCGGTCCTGGTAAGGTTTGTATCACAAAATTAAAAACTGGCTTTGGTACTGGCGGTTGGCAATTGGCGGCTGTACGTTGGTGTGCAAAAGCAGCTACAAAACCTATCATCGCTGACGGCGGCATTCGCGATCACGGCGACATCGCCAAATCCATTCGCTTTGGCGCTACTATGGTTATGATTGGTTCCCTATTTGCTGGTCACCAAGAATCTCCAGGGGAAGAAAAAATTGTTGACGGCCAAGCTGTAAAAGAATACTTCGGTTCCGCTTCTGAGTTCCAAAAAGGGGAACGTAAAAACGTAGAAGGCAAAAAAATCTTCATTCCTTCCAAAGGCTCTATCTTCGATACATTAATCGAAATGGAACAAGATTTACAATCCGCTATCTCCTACGCTGGTGGTACCACTCTACAAGCTATCCGCAAAGTAGACTACGTTCTTGTTAAAAACTCCATCTTTAACGGCGACCGCTAATCGGTTACTAACATACCAAGAGGGGCTACGATTCATACGAATCGTAGCCCCTCTTCTTTTTATTTGCAGCATTTAAACGAAGAAACTATTCTTCTACACCACAATTTTTATTTATTAAATAATATGCATATTTACCGATACCGGCACTGATAACAAGCAATACAGTCAAGACGATGAATGCAATAGTAAGACTCGTACCATGAGCAATGAATCCAATCAATGCAGGTCCCATCAAAATCCCCATATAACCGAGCATGGTAGATGTGGCCACTGCTTGTGTCATAGGAATTACATTTTGTTCCCCCATCGCAGAGAATAGATTTGGCACAACCATGGCTAATGAGATACCTAATAATAAGTACGTATACATAGACGCATGGCCAGGTAGGAATACGATGAGTGCCATTGCAATAGCACCTAGTAGATAACCACCTACAACAACTTGTTTAGATGTTACATGTTTACCAATTGTATTACCAAGAAGGCGACCAATACACATAGTCCCATTAAACAGCATAACGCCCATTACGGCTTCTTGAATAACAATGCCTTTATCTTCAAATAAGTAAAGTGCACTCCAGTCCCCTACGGCACCTTCTACCAAATAGGATACAAAGGATAAGAGACCAAAGATAATAGCAATTGGATGGAATGATAACGGACTTTTAGACTTCTTCATAACCTTTGCATTTGGATCACGACCAAAGGTTAACATAAATTGACTAATCGCAATCATCGCAATAAAGAGTATGATGAGAAGGCCCCAAATACTTTCATTAACAGGTAAAGATAAGATTTTTAAGAGAACAAGCAATACACCGGCACCTGCAAAGCCACCTAAGCTCCACCCACCGTGATAAGCACCCATTAAATGCTTTTTACTTACCTTTTCGGTTAAAATAGCTTGTAAGTTGGCAGAAGCACCACTAAGGCCTACGCCAATGCCAAAGAAAAATAATGCTATTGTGGTTGTCACAATTGTAGAACACATGGTAACAATAGCCAGAGACAACATGCCGATAAAACTAGCTAATAAAACGACTCGCTTACAGCCAAAGCTTTCTACAAGTTTACCAGCTATAGCCATGGATAAACAAGAACCTACACCGAGCAACAAAATCATGGAACCTAATACATCCTCACCGATGCTTAGTTTCGCTTTTAAATATGGCACAAATCCGGCCCATAAGGCAGTGTACATACCAGGGATAAAAAATGCACCAAATGCACCACGAATATTAGATTTTGAAACAGAAACTTGTTCGCTCATCATGTCCTTTCTGGTTTCTAGCACCGTTCGGCGAAGAAAGGCCCTTTTGTATCCGCTAGACCGCGATAACATGCGTTTCTAGGGGAAACCATTTTAACTACAAGAAAATTATATTGAGAATATAGTAACCCTCTTTACACATAATGTAAAGAGGGTTCTTAAAATTTAAATTTAAATTAAAAACGTAAGGCCCATAGCGATAAAAATAGCAGGTAATAAATTAGCTAAACGAATCTTATTAGGCCAAATTATATTAATGCCTACACAGAAAATTAAGATGGATCCTACATAGGATAAATTGTCGATAGCCTGCTGTGTCATAAGTGGCGCCGCAACATGCGCTAAGGCCGTGATCAACCACTGCGTGATACCTACAGGAATGAAGGAAAACAATGCGCCCTTCCCCATGGATGAGGTCATAACCATAACAATAACACCATCAAGAATTCCTTTGAGTAGCAAGGTTTGGTAATCTCCTGTCAATCCATCTTGAATGGAACCGAGCACGCCCATCGCACCAACAGTAAACGTAAGTGATGCAGTGATAAACGCTTGCGTAAACTTAGGGTCCCCTGTATTACCGGTTTTATCTTTCACCCAGTCACCAAAGACCGTAATCCATCGGTCTAAATCAATGATTTCACCAATCACAGCACCAACTACCATGCTGATAATCATCAACAAAGGTCCAGTAGTTTGCAAGGAACCATTAACGATAACCAGCATAAATTGCATAGCCCCGCTCATTCCTAGTAACAGCACGATGATACCACATACTACCATAAGGGTTTGTTTTAAATTGTCCTTCATAAATCGGCCACACGTGAGCCCAATAATACTACCACCGATAATGAGCCCCATGTTGATAACCGTACCTAAACCAATCATCTTCTTATCCTTTCCCTTACGTATGAAAGTTATTATGAAAGTAGTATATCAACTACATCGATAACAATCAATATAAAATATCACAAAAAACCGTATCTATGTTTTAGTAGATACGGTTCTATTTATATTAATCATCTATTGTCATATAAGCCACAGGATTGGACTCATTAATCTCACTAAAACAAGGACAGTCCTTACCGTGATCATTGATAAGACCACTGGCTTGTAAATGGGAATATATAGTTACAGGCCCTACAAATTTGAATCCACGCTGCTTAAGGTCTTTGCTAATACGCGTAGATAATTCATTTTTAGCAGGCACCCTTCCCTCAGAATGACCTTCATAAATAAGAGTCTTATGATTGGTGAAAGCCCATATATATTCGCAAAAGGATCCAAACTCGGCTTGAATGCGTTGGAACGCCTGTGCATTATTGATGATGGCCTCAATCTTCTTGCGAGATTTTAACATTCCCTCTGTACTCATAATACGCTCTATATCTGTTTCCGTATATTTAGCTACTGCATCAACATCAAAATAGTCAAAACACTGACGTATAATGTCTCGTTTATTTAAAATCGTGAGCCAACTCAGACCGCATTGTAGGCTCTCCAAACATAAATGTTCAAATTGACGTTGGTCATCATGAATAGGACGACCCCATTCATAATCATGATACGCCTGATACAATGGCGTTGTGGGCCAAGAACAAGTGACTTTCATGAAGGCTCCTTTCTATACTACAACTAGCCTGTTACTAGAAATCGCGCTATACATACAATAATACCCATGCTCACTAGATTTGTAAAGAATACCATACATCGTATTCACTGCCCCTAATATGTAACTCATCTATTAATAATTTAAATATTTTTAAAATAAAATTGTGAAAATTCATTTACAATTCACGAAAAATGTTATATTATTTTAAATATATTTTAAATGTGTCTGACACAAAGTCTTTATAAAGCGAGTATATATCTATCTTTCATTATATAAGAGAGTATTAAATCAACAGATAGATATATATTCATTTATGAAGAGTCTTTCACAATATAAAAATAAATTACAAATTAAGTAATATAGTTGAGGTGTAAGAGAATGAGAGCGAGAAATAAGATGTTATTGTCCGCTGTAATGATGACTATGTTGTCATCCACAGTGGCCCTCCCTAGCACGTGGGCGGCAGCAGGCCTTGGTTCTAATGGCAATGTGTTTGCAGTAGGTTCTGAAAGTAAATTTGAAAGCACTGGCGATACGACGGCAACAGGTGTCATTGCATCAAACGGTGGTCAAGTGACTATTGCATCCTTGGATACGCCTGATCAAAACCAATTGCCTAAGCGCCATCGCCAACCAGCTTTCATTACAGGCATGCTAGATAATAGTTCCATTCAAGTGGATGGCGGGGTTATGAACGTGAATACGGCCCCATGGGACGCACCCTATCCATTAGCATTTGCCTATAACAGTAAAATTAATCTTGGTATCGATGATTCAGGTACTGTAAAACATAAAGTATTTAATATGCAAGGTAATATACTTGTATCTGATAAAACGATGCCTCCATACCAACAACAGCAACCATCCGTGATTAATATTGGCCTCGGCCGTGCGCACAATAGCCCTAACCAATTTACCGGCAAGGCTGTGAACACATTAGAGGATAAGGGTGGCGAAATCAACATGACCTTTGATGGTGGCATGTGGAGCCACGATAACATGGGTGGCTTGGAAGCATTCCAAATTAAAGGCAACGAAGCGCGCAGCAGTATCAATACACTCAAAGGTACTCGTACACGTGAAGGATTCAGCCGTATTTCCCAAGATTCTCGTAGCGACATCCACGTTAATAATTTAGACGGCCACATCAATGTCATTTACGATATGAGCGCTGGTACTGGTTTGAACTTCGCTAAACCAGCCGCTCAAAAAACAGGCCTTGATGCATCTGACATCGAAGGCGGTAACTTCATCGTAAAATCCGCTACAACAGGGTCTGGTGTACATGGCTATGTAACAGGCGATCATCTCGATACGTCCTCTGAAAGCAATGTAAACAAGATTCTAGATAACTTGGCGCATAAATTCTATTACGAAAATTATATGAATGGTGAAAGAAACCTTTCTGGTACTGTATCCATCGCTTCTAATGGCATCGTGTCAAGCTTCCAAAAAGCGTTAACTACAGACCAAAAAGAAGGTACTATTACATGGCAAAACGGTAATGGTCAAGGTTCCTATGCGGCTCCTACTCCAACGCCTACGCCTGTAACTCCTGTTACACCGACACCTACTCCGGTTACTCCAGCACCTACCCCTGTGACACCTGTTACTCCGGCTCCTACGCCTGTAACTCCGGTTACGCCTGTTACTCCAGCACCTACTCCTGTAACACCAAGTCCTGTTGTAACGACTGGCTCTTATGATACACCACAAATGCGCGGCATTCGTTCTGCTGTAGTTGGTAATATCAACGCATGGCGTACAATGACGAGCGATATGAATCGTACGAGCCAATTACAACAAGGTTCTCCAACAGGTATTTGGGCTCGTATTGGTGGCGGTCGATATAATTATGCTAATGACGGTATCAATACAGCTACTGATTATACAAACATTCAAGGTGGTTATGATACTAAAACTAGCCGTGACTGGACCGTAGGCGGTCAAGTTTCTTACCTACGCGGTTCTGAAGATTATGTATTCCATGGTTCTGGCAAGGTAAAATCCTATGCTGTTGGCGCTTATGGATTGAAAGACCTTGGTAAGAATCAATACGTACATGTAGAATCTCAAGTAGGTCGTATCTCTAATGAATTTACAGCGCGTAATGAAATCGGCCAAGCTAAATCTGGCGATGTAAAATCCAATGCGTATAGCATCGGCGTTCGCTACGGCAAAACTATAAAATCTGACAATGGTTTCTATGTAGAACCACAAGCACAATTAAACTATACACACTTCGGTGGTCGTGACTTTACAGCAGGCAATGTTTCCGTTAACCAAGCTGGTGTGAACAGCACATCTGGCAAACTAGGCCTCGAAGTAGGCAAACAATTTGGCAATGGTAACCTATATACACGCTTTGCTGCAGGTCATGCTTTCACAGGCAATGTAAAAACTACCTATGCTAGCGGTAATGCCGTAAAATTGACAGAACAAGACCTCAAAGGCACTTGGACTGAACTCGCATTCGGTGGCCGTTATGGTTTCAATACGAACAACAGTGTATATGCGGACATTACTACCGGTCTATCTGGTGATTACCAAGCTGACTGGGGCGTAAACGCTGGATTTACTCATAAATTCTAATTTATATTACATACCGTTATATACGGCCATATAGTTGTACAACCATAGATATCTCCCCTGTATATCCCTTGCATATCTATGAGAGACGCATCCTAATATATTTCCCCTTTTTATGCAATACTACTCCAATAGGATGCTACTTCCCCCCTCTTATCGTAAGCTGTATGGCCTTATATACATACATTTAGATTCCGTCTAAATGTTTACTAACTTTCTTACTACAATGCAAAACGCCCTCTTCATTGGCAGCCTTAGATGGTTGCTATGAAGGGGGCGTTTTGTTTTGCTAATAGTCATTTTATTAAGAAATATTAGATTACTATGTAAAATGTATACCTATAGCTCTATTTTACGATATAATGTATATAATTATTAATTCTTAACATAAAGGAGGTGATGCTATGTGCAGATATATCCTAATGCATAAAAATATTCCTGTGTTAACAGCAATATTAGATGATACTTTAACAGTAACAAAGGTTACTGAAATCATAAATCCAGACCACAAACCATTGAATATGATGGTCATGGACAATCAAGAAATCGCACTTAATGATTTTTTAAAGCATCGTGCGATTCCCGGTTCGCGACCTAATTTAGAAGATTTACTAGAGGCCTATCACGCATCAGATGCATTAGAATTTTCTTTAAAATCATATCAACTTAATCTATCTGACCACTATTGGATGAAACCAATACACTCTAATTTAGATTGGGATACTATCAATTTTTATGACCATCCTATAATTGACACGCCTTTATTCTTATCTGATTCCGACGATATCGATATCGATTTAATTACACCGAATTCATCTGTAAACGGTTCTCTTCGTCAGATGTGGGTGCAACAAAAAAAAGGTATTCGCCTATTAAAAGCTGGAAACTTCCTCAATCAACAACCATTTAATGAAGTATTTGTGTCAAAATTATGCAAAGAACTAAACTTTCACCATGTACCATATGAATTAGAAACAATCGCATCTGGTGAAATCGTGTCATCTTGCCCACTATTTACGAGCGGAGACATTGAATACATCCCTGCCTGGCACATAGCAGCGCCACTTAAACGACACGATAATAAATACCAAGCGTTCTTAGATCAGTGCACACATTTTTCAATTCCAAATGTGAAAGCCCATTTAGATGCGACACTTGCTTTGGACTATCTAACATTAAATGACGACCGTCACTACGGTAACTTTGGATTCTTACGGAATTCTACAACACTTGAATTCCTTGGCATGGCCCCGATTTTCGATAATGGCAATACCCTATGGTACAACGAAATGACGATTAATCCACATAGACCATTCCATACGTATCCATCATTACCGTTTAAATCGAAACATGATAAGCAAATAAAGTATGTAACAACACCACTAACAATTCCGCAGTCATTGTCTAAAACAGCAATGGAATTGATGGATTCCATATATGCAAAAAATTCAAATATTACGGAAGAACGTCTGACTATTATGAAAACATTATTTACTGAACGGTTAGATATGCTAAATGCATATCTAACGAATTTAAAGTAATAAAATATGTAACAGAATAAATCTAGCAACATAACAAAAGTAGCATTACTAACATATAGACACAGATGGCATATGCCAAATAATCTATATTATGTATAGTAATGCTACTTTTGTACAATCTTATATCATCATTGCGGTAGTTTTAGAGATTTACAGAATTACACCACGAATTCAAATACAAATTTATTTTCAATGCCTTCGGGCCACCCGATGTAGGGTATTATCTCAATTCTTTTGAATTGAGATTTTTTTATTTTAAGGACTCTATTATGAAATCTGTAAATCATGAAACACTTGTATAATTAATTTCATTTTATCATATATAGATACAATAATTCATCTTTTTCTCATATTTTACCCCCAAAAAAATAAGACGTCCCTTTTATCTATTTCGATAACGAGGCGTCTTATTGTTTATAATCTTATATTATTCATCAATATTAGTATAATATCCATATCCCTAAACAGCTCGTAAGAAGCGCTACAAGTACAGGTACAGAGGTTCGTTTAAGCAAATCTACCGATTTAATATGTGCCACCCCAGCTACACCGACCATAACAGGACTGATAGGGCTCAAGAACAAACCTAGACTAGCCCCATTTTGCATGCCTAGCATAGTCGTAATCGGATCTAGTCCGAGATTAGATACAATATTAGGCACGAGTGGCACTAATGTAAATAAAGGGGCTACATTACTGCCAGTTACCATGCTAAGGCCTAGCATGCCTCCCCCTATAACAGAGGTAAGTCCCTCTGAATTTAGAGATAAAGTTTGAAGTGCACTAACTAACGAATCAATAAGTCCTAAACTCACTAAGCCTTGTGCAAAGACTTGTCCACCTATAATGAGGGTTACCGCATAGGAAAACTGATTCCCCATACCTTCAAAAAATACAGTTGTACTTTTAAGGACGGTCCTTAAATCACGATGACGAATGAGCTCTGCCAATAAGGCAATACCAAAGGCAAGCATCATAGCAAGGGTTACATTCATCTTTACGCCAGGCAAGCCATATTGGCTAAAGCCCAAGATGAAGCATAGTGGTAACAAAGGGAATATCATGTATGGCTTAGGCCCAATTGGCGCCTCAGAAATACTTTCACAGTCACCTATGTCCATAGGACCATCTAATCGATCGCGATATCGTTGCCATAAAAAGTGTGCTACCGCCGTCACAACAGCCACCAAGAAATAGAGGCGTAACTGGTAACCTACGAAATAGTTTGGTACCGGTATATTAAGTGTCTTGGCTATGAGCAATGTCGAAACGGCACCCGGCCCAACGTCCATCAAATGTCCTGTAGCAATAACCGCAGCAGCGCCGACAGGACTTACACCTAGTCGCAGCAGCACTGGATAGATGGTGACCATCATAAGTAAGGCAAGGCTCAACGGATTTGGTACACATATGGATAGCCCCATATTGAGTAGAAACATAAGTGCTAACACTATGTATGGCCTATTAAGACGATACAAGGGTTTTATAAATGTATGAGCCAGCCTCGTCCCTGCTCCAATGTGTTCCATATATTTTGCATAACCAGCACAGGTCATAATCATGAGTCCTAAGCTCACTACATTCTCCGATGTTGTAATCCGCACAATATCCATTGCATCAAATACCAGAACGCCTGTAGACTGAGACTCATCTAATATGGCATTAATCCAGCTACCTTCATAGGCGATATACATCATGAGGATGCCCATGCCTATCAAAATTGGCTGCGGTTGATAGCGCTTCATCAGTAATATACCGGTAATGGCAATTATAATGACACATATAACTATATTCATAAGCACCTCTCAACTAGAAAATATATTACGCTTACAGCAGATTTATATGATACATATACTACACTTTTATTAAACCTATCTTATACCTATATTATACGCAAAATATAAATAAAAATACAATGAAAATCCCCCTTTGCTGGTTGTCCAGTAAAACAAGTGGGGCATTGAACCGCACCCCAAAAGCGCTATCTATCCCACAACTCTAATTGAGTTTTGTTCGGAATAAATAGCGCTATTTTATTGACTATATTAGGTTTAGCTCATGACGCCTTATCAATCAAATCAGTAAATAAATTTTAATTACCCTTCAAATACGCATTTACGAACCGATTTTACAAGAACAGAATGATCATCCTCTACTACGTGATTAGATTTATAAGCCCATCGTAAAAGTAGTGCAGAGTTTGCTACTACGAGGAGGCTACCACCGTTATGAACGAGGGCGCCCCAAACTGGAGATAATGTACCAATCATAGCTAAGATGATAGCAACAAAGTTCAAAAGCAAGGAAAAGGAAAGATTAATTTTAATAGTAGTCATCATACGTTTAGACAATGCCACTGCCCACACCACCCATGGCGATGCCTACATCAGATTTCTTAAGGGCTGGCGCATCATTCACACCATCGCCTACCATGGCAACGATGTTACCTTCTTGTTGTAATTGAGCCACAGTATCCATCTTGTCTTCTGGTAAACAATCAGCGATAACATATACGATAGACGCACCACGGTTCAAGTGCTCATGAACGGCGGATTCCACAGTATCAGAAATAGATACATTAGACAAAGTCATCATCGCTTCATTACCAGCTAACAGAGTTTTAGCATCTACAGTGGCCTCTAAACCTTTGCCAAGCGTTCCATAATGTTGCCACGGCGCACGAGGAAGCCATGTTGGCTAGCATTGGAAATAGCCGCCATAATCGCTGCCGGCGTAGCCAATACAAGCGCGCAAGGGCAGAACACAATGAGAATAGTTACGGCCTGGATGATTTCACCAGTCACCACATAGGTACTAACCGCTGCCAAGAGCACAATCACAACAATCCATGTGGCCCAACGGTCGGCAAAGCTAACGATTTTTGCATTGCCTGGATCAGTAGATTTAACGAGACGCTCAATGCCTGCTTGTGCTTTAGACACTGTGAACTCTTCTAGCATCGCACCGAGTTGCATGATGAAAGCAATTTCTGCGGCCGCAAATACTTCACCGATGGCTACCGCTGCGATAAGCGCCAAGGATACGAGAAGGTCCGCCTTTACGTCAAACTCTTCATATATGGCAACCGCTGCGCCCCACACGATAGGCAACCCACACAATACAATTGTAAACCAAGCCCAATCGAATGGCAGGCCTAAACGAATGCCTAATAAACTAAATACTACACCGATACCACCGGCTACTAATGTGATCTTTTCCCGATTTAAATCGAACCACTCTGCTACTTTGCTCAACCGTTCCATACTTACCTCCTGTGAAAGCTTATATAATAATATGTACAAACTTTCATATATGATGCAAAATACAGATAAATACTGGATCTAATGACATTATATAATTCATGCATCAGCCTATTACACAAATGCATAAGCAATCATTCATATATCTAGATAATCAGATGGATTTTTATTTGGTACATGGCATAGTATTTTCTTCTTCCCTGCTCTTATTTCTATCGTTTAGCTACTACTGCAGCATAAAAAATTCCGAGCAACCAGTTTTGGTTACTCGGAATAAAAAGTCTAACTTTTGGGGGGCACTACACTTGGGGGCTGCCTTTTTTGTATTTTGAAATCGTTTTAGCTATATTATATTTCGCTTTATTAAACTTTATTTTGTTAATCTCTAACCTATTTCTCTATAGCCTCAACTACTTCGCCGATGTACATATAGTGTGGTTCCCAACGATCATGACCAATTTGAGTATAGGCAGTAGGGTATGCTGCATAATATTCCTTTACTTTATCTGCCAAATGAGCTTCATCGAATTGGTGTTCATATAACTTTTTACATACAAATATTAAATCTGCTTCTTTGAAAGTCACTCCATCACCGACTGCCACTGGTGTTAAACCAGAATTGGCAACCTTATCTTCGTCGCGACCAGAATGAGAGCCTAAATAGCCAAGAGCCTTACGCTGGCTGTCAGGGAATAAGCTAACTGTAAAAGTATCGTATTTCGCCATGAATTCTTGAGTATAGCGGGCTGGATGAATGTACACAGTCACGGTAGATATATCATTGCCAAGCATCCCCCACATGTTACCCATGCTGCCCCAGTTAACCGTACAGCTATTGAAATCATCAAGCGTACCTGCTGTAACCACCGCCCAACGATTCTCGAACATAGTAAAAGCTTTATAATCTTTTGTTTCAAATGGTTTCATAAGAACCTCCGCATATAGAATTTACTTAACAATAACCTCATCAAAATGTTCTTTATACACTTCATAATATACCGCATCAGCGATATCGTAAAGCTCTTTATTTCTAAAATCTTTCTCAACCAGTCTGCGCATGAAGGCACCTCGATGGATAGGCCGAGGCATCCGATACAAACTGAGATGCCTGCTTAAACTGCGGCTGAGACGTGAGCTCCTCAATCGTGATTACTTGGGCTGGAATGGTGAAAGCTAAAACACAACCTTATAAGCATAAGTATACTATGCAAATAAGACTGTGCCTATTATTAATAATTTTATAATTTAGTATGTAGGATGTAAATGATACTCTAAGAATGTACAAAAATGATGATATAAGAATGTACAATTTT
>OCPN01000057.1_pt1 | contig 60568 bp, 54 predicted proteins | sample 1476971 | NCBI WGS metagenome assembly OCPN01 (sample SAMEA2580251, study PRJEB22360) | human gut metagenome | biome: human gut; feature: human-associated habitat; material: faeces | place: Denmark | collected 2008/2010
ATATTACAGACTTCCTATACCTCATCGGCTCTGTATTTGCGCCGATGATTGCCATCTTATTGGCGGACTACTTTATCAATCGCCAACAAGTACAAACACTTTCAGCCTATCTCGTACGAGGACTAATCTGGGCGGTATCCGTTGGTTTATACCACTATATGTTACATAGTGAAAGCACAATAGGTTCTACATTACCAGCCTTTACAATGGCATTTGTCGTTACAACTATCGTTGGATTTATAAGTAAAACAGCGCACATATCAACAGAAATTAAGTAGCATTAGCAAGTAACATCTATTATAAACGTACTAATTCAATACTAAAGATTAAAGATAATAGTAAGTACACTGCTATCATTGCTATCAACTATCTAAAAAGAAAACACCTTCACAATCCACTAGTTACTGAACTATACATCTCAAAATTGTGTCCAATTTTTGGCATGTAGTTCATAGGATTATGAAGGTGTTTTATGTATCTCTATTTAATTTTAAAGTATTTTATCACTGTATCAAAACCATATGGTTTAAATGTTTATCATCATTCAGCAATCGTAATAAGCCCGTTTTCACAGGTCCAGTGTCTATCTCCTACGCTTTCTGCTTCGCTTTCATCATGGGTAACCCATACGCAAGGTACATCCCATTCACGGATGATAGATACGAGATCCTCTCGAACCTGTTTACGCAAATTCCAATCTAATGCAGATAATGGCTCATCGAGGAGCAAAATAGTCGGTTTAGAGTAGAGCGCACGACCTAATGCAACCCGTTGTTGCTCACCACCAGATAAGCTACCCGCCTTAGTATGGCGGTATTTTTCTAAACCTAAACGTTGTAATAGCGTATCGCACATCTCAGGTGTACCGCGCTTACTGTAGGTAATATTATTTTCTACGGACAAGTGAGGAAATACGATATTACCTTGTGGCATATAGCCTACTTGACGGTCTTGAGCAGGTACCCAGATTTTTTTATCCCGATCAACCCACGTTGTTTCATCACATTGAATACTGCCAGTTGTGGGTTTTACGAGGCCTGCAATACATTTGATGAACGTACTTTTACCACTACCGGACTGTCCAGTAAGCACAGTAATGCCAGACGGCAGCGCACCATCGGCTTTCACAGTCACAGAAGGTCTAGCTACAGTAAAGGAAAATGTAATCATAGAGCCTCCTAATTATTATCTGTATGGCGGAACAAGGAACCTTTTGTAATAAGGTGAATCCCGCTCAGTAACGCCAATGTAAGAACACAAATATAAATAACTAGCTCAAAGGCATCCATATACTGCCCTGCCTCTACATAGGAGTAGATAGCTAATGGCATAGTACGTGTTACCTTTGGAATATTACCAGCAATCAAGATGGTAGCACCAAATTCGCCCATGGCACGGCAGAACGCTAAAATACTACCTGTTAAAATACCTTTCCATGCGAGCGGTACAGATATGGTAAAGAAAATACGTAGCTCTGAAGCACCTAATGTTCGAGCTACATCCTCCATATTATGATCTACGGACTGCAATGCAGAACGTACCGTTTGATAAAACAGTGGAAATGCAATAACAGAAGAGGCTATGATAGCACCAGAAGCGGCAAAGACGACGCTCATACCATGAGCTTCAAGCCAAGCCCCAAAGGCATAGCCCGGTGTAAATACCATAAGCAGCGCAAAACCAACGACTACAGGAGGTAGTACTAGAGGCAATGTAATAAGAGCATCAAGAATAGCAATGCCGCCCCATTTACAGCGATTCATCCAATAGCAAGCGGCTAAGCCACTTAAGATAACAATAACGAGGGCAATGCTCGCCACCCACAGCGATAGCCAGAATGGACTCATGCCACTCCCCCTTTCTATGTACAACAAATTTAGGCTATGTACAATATCTATATTGTATCATAAAAGAAAACGCTAGCCATGAGAGCTAGCGTTTTACCCTTATTTAGAAGCGGAGAAACCGTATTTCTCTAATACCTTTTGGCCCTCTGGGCTCATTACGTACTGGTAAAAGTCTTTTGCCAATGCGTTGTCATATTTTTTAATGATACCAATTGGATAGATAACTGGATCATGAGAGTCTGCAGGTGTTACTGCAGAAATTTGAACAGCATCACCTGCCGCAATGGCATCAGTTTTATAGATGAAGCCTGCATCACCAGCACCTTGGCTAATAGATGCTGTTACGGCTTTTACATCTTTTGCATATACTACATTAGGCTCTACTTGTTCCCAAACGCCTAATTTTGTTAATACTTGTTTACCATAATTACCAGCTGGCACTGTTTCAGGGTTACCCAATACAATGCGTTTCACAGTAGTAATTTGATCTAACTCAACTTTAGGTTGACCTTTTGGAACTACAAGAACGAGTTCATTTGTAACGAATGGTTTTACATCAGTTACAAGGTCTTTCTCTTGTAACATTTTCATATTCTTTTCGTCAGCAGAGATGAATAAGCTAGCTGGTGCACCTTGTTCAATTTGTTGACGCAATGTGCCAGAACCAGCAAAGTTAATAGCAATTTGATCATCTGCTAAATTATGGCTTTTTTTGTAAGCATCAGCGAGTTCTGTAAGAGCCCCTTTAAGACTGGCAGCAGCTTGTACCGTAATCTTTTCAGATGTACTTGGTTTACCTGTTTCTGCCGGTTTGCTTGCATCGTTACCACAGCCTACTAGAAACGCAAGCATAAAAACGCTCATTAATACTAATAGAATTCGTTTCATAATTCCTCCTGTGCATCCCTCCGGGCTCCACACTGTGAAAGCTATGGTCAAACCTTGAGACACATCGACTAACAAGAAACTAAATATACAATATATTCACATTATACTATAAATACATAGTTTAAGTCGTATGCAAAAGCTCACATCTGCATAGATATTTCTGATGATTATGATTAGTAATCATAATAGATAAATTTTTAAACCTCAAATAATACATACTATGGTATGATAATACTATAGAGGATAATAAAGTTCTGAACAGATTTCGAAATGTATCCACTCATCATTCATATACTACTAACTGTATATTTACTCTATACGGTTATATAATAAGTTAAAACTATGCCCTATTTTAATAAGAAACTCTAGGTGAGATAATGAATTTATTAGTATTAATAGGCCATATCTTTATGAATTCCATGATACCTATTTTAATACTTATAGGGGTTGGATTTGTATTAGATAGAAAATTTAAACTCGATTTGTATACGCTGAGTAAGCTAAACTTCTACATATTATTACCTACGTTTATATTTAGAGCTATGTATGAAGCAAAACTTAACTCAGGTACATTAGAAATTGTATTTGTTGCATTTTGTGTACTTATACTAAATTCCATACTATCGGATGTAGTTGGCCGAATACAGGGTTATGACGTAGCCAAGATTGCGACCTTAAAAAACTGTGTTATGTTTAACAATGTAGGAAATATGGGTGTCGCCCTAGCTATATTTGTATTTACAAACATACCCTATGTTATTGATGGCGCCACCCCCTATGCAAACTTAGGTCTTGTAAGTGTCGTATCCATCATGATTATTCAAACCATCAGCAGTAATACGTATGGGTTCTACCAAGCTGGTGCAGGCAGACTTAGCCCACGCGATGCGCTAAAAGTTGTGTTCCACATGCCAATGGTATATGCCATCCCAATGGCTCTACTCTGCCAGTTGCTACCCTTTGATTTACACGGTCTCTTCTTCTTTGCACCTCTCAAGATTTTTGCTAATGCCTTTGTTGGTGTTGCGATGATCGCTTTAGGGGTACAAATTAATAGAACACCATTAAACTTCTTTAAGGCCGATGTTATGCTCGCTACATCCTTACGGCTCATCGTAAGCCCTCTTATCGCAGCAGTTATTACGATACTCTTTATTATGTTCTACGGCCCAATGCATCCAATAGCAGCACAGACTATAGTCATTACCTACAGTGTCCCAACAGCTATTAATATGGCACTCATTGCTATTGAAATGAAGAATAATCCCGAATATGCTACGCAAATCGTTATGGGCACCACAATTCTATCGGCAGTAACTATGCCTCTATTTATTACAATCGCCTATTACCTTTTCCCATTATATTGATACTAGTATACCTATACAAAAAGGAGCCCTTTTAAAGGGCTCCTTTTTATACACTTAAACAATTATCCTGTTACTTACTGATGAGATACGTGTTCCATACCCATTCTTACGAGACCTTCCACATGATCATCGTTCAGAGAGTAGTATGCAGTTTTCCCTTCCTTTCGATAGGTTACAAGGCGTGCTTGACGTAATACACGTAGTTGGTGTGAAATAGCAGATTGACCCATTCCCATTGTTTCTGCAATATGATTAACACACATTTCATTTTCTAATAATAATTCTACTATTTTAAGGCGCGTAGGATCTCCCAAGATTTTAAACAGTTCTGCTAGCTTTAGCAATGCTTCTTGTTTGCCGCTCATATAATCCCCCATATCTTAAATCACTATTCATGTTTATGTATCATTCTTATATTACTTATGTTCTTACTCATTTGTAACCCCATGGGGCATACATATAAATATTATATCATTTTTATTATATTAAAAAAGAGACTTTGTTTAAACAAAGTCTCTTTTTATATCATATCTATACAGGATATGAATTATTTAATGATTAATACAGGGCAAGTGGAGTGACTAGTTACATAGCTACTTACGCTACCCATGAACAAGCCTTTCAATGGACCAAGGCCACGGCTACCCATTACGATAAGATCAGCATTGTATTTTTTAGCTACTGCCAACAATGCAGGACCAGGGGAGCCAACTTCGAATACGCTTTTAACTTTTACGCCTGTAGGAATTTCTTTCACTACATCGTTAAGAATTTCTTTACCAGTTTCTTCCATATCTTCCGCAATTTGTTCAGATACGTAGCCACCGGAAATTGGTGTTTGATCGAAATTGGAAATAGCAGACACAATATTTGCAACGTGAACAATAATCAATTCAGCATGGTTGCGGTCCGCTACAGCGAGAGCATGTTCCAACGCACGTTTAGCATTTTCAGAACCATCAGTAGGTACGACAATAGTTTTGTAGGTAACCATAATAACCCCTCCTATTTCTAATCCCTCAAAGGGGATATGATCAAAGATCGTTTAGCCTATATTATTATATTCTAGACCATCAAGGAAAACTCCTCTTTTTCTAGAGGATTTCTTTTATTATAGCACAAATTATACAGAATTATACAAATAAAAGAATATTATGTGTATATTACAACACTTGTGAAGATTGGTTCGTATTCAATGTAGTAGTCAACTTGAATCCATCGAGCACATCGATAAGCTCTGGTGTGCTAAGGCTTGTGCCTGCTGGGCCAATCATACGAGCCACAGCTACATTGCCTTCATTACCTAAGATAATAGTAGCTGCGAAGGATACCGGTGCCGCTGCAGATGTATCAGCTGTATTAGGATTCTTCATATGACCTGCCAAGTAGAACATAACATTACCATCGATGATATGCGTTTCGTATCGAGTGATGGTTGCCTTATTCACCTCAACCAATTGTTTAAGATAGTAATCACCTAGCATTTGTTTGCCCATCATCGTAGGCATGCCTGTGCTAACTGCTTGTACTGGAATTGTAAAAGATTCAATATCAAGGCGAACATTATGTTTAGTGAAAGCAATTTTCCCCTTTTCATTAAGACGGGTAAATCCTTTTGGATAATTAAATTTGATGCCTTCAGCTATGCTAATATCACTAGTGCCAGAGATAAATTGTTTAACACCTTTAATCGTACTAGAACCAGTTTTATTTAATAATTCAAAGGACGGAATCGTATGTTCCATCAAGCCTTGTTCCATAAACTCCCCTTGAATAGGAGCATAAGTACTAGCTAAATTATAGCGATGTGTTGGGTCCTTATCCATGATGAATTCCGCTTCAAATACGGATTGAACAGGCTCTGTAGAGGTCATTTCAGCGTACGACTTTGGTGTCGTCTTATCCCAACGCGCTGATATAGCACCTTTTTTGTTAAAGAAGCCACCAACGATATCATTATTTTCAAAGGCATTACTATGTTGACGCCAAATGCTCAAGTATTCTTCATCAGACATACCCTTGATTGGCACGCCATACCAAGTCGTATTCCATTCCTTTTGAGATACCCCATCTTGCGGTGTATTATTGCGCTTTGTAAAAGACACTGTATAGGAATCATCTTGTGTAGGACCTGCTAAATTGAAAGAATAGCCTTGAATATGCTCACTTTCACTGCGCACATCCATATCCAGTTTAACACCATCAGCTACACGCCAAGGAAGCGTAAAGGTATAGCCATTTTTATAATCCTTAACCACTGTATTCATCGTAGTAGCATAGGACTTATATTGATCTGGCAAGATAGATGCAGAGTCTTTTTGTGAGTCTACAATAGCTATTGGTGTGCTAGGTGTCCCCTGCAAACCTTCCGCCATAATAGAGGTCGTGCCCATAGCCATTACAGCTAATGTAGCGGCAATAAAACGTAACTTCATAAGACCTCCTATAACATATTCTCCAAGAACGCTTTTGTTCTATCGTTCTGTGGATTATTGAAAATTTGCTCTGGTGTGCCTTCCTCTTGGATGACACCGTCGGCCATGAAGATGACACGGTCAGATACTTCACGAGCAAAGTTCATTTCATGAGTTACGATAATCATCGTCATGTGATCATCAGCCAACTGTTTAATAGTCTTTAGAACCTCACCTGTTAACTCTGGGTCAAGAGCAGATGTTGGTTCATCAAAGAGCATAATTTCTGGATTCATCGCCAATGCACGAGCTATAGCCACACGTTGTTGTTGGCCCCCAGATAAACGGGATGGATACATATCGCGCTTTTCCCATAGGCCAACTTTATTAAGTAATCGCTCTGCAATCGGTAAAATCTCATCATCTTTCATGCCTTTTACCATACGCGGTGCGATCATAATATTATCGAGCACGGTCATATGAGGGAATAAATTGAAAGATTGGAACACCATGCCCATCCGTAATAGCAAGTCATGTTGTGTTTCTTGGCTTGCATAGTTTACAGTGCCATTAGCATCAGTGCTAGCAAGAACAGTGCCATCTACAGTAATAGAACCACCGTCGATAGTCTCTAATTGACCTAAACAGCGCAAGAATGTAGATTTACCAGACCCAGAAGGACCGATAATAGAAACGATTTCCCCTCTATTCATTTTGAGCGATACATCGCGCAATACAGTTTGATTGTTAAAGCGTTTTTCAATACGCTCCATATTTACAAATGTCATAAGTACCTCTTAAATCGTCGCATCCTTTTATCTAAACATACTAATCATTAAGTATTAGTCCGCTATATGAACAATAATTGGATGTAAAATACGACAAGCAACTACAGAATAGATTAATCTTCGTATACAGCAAATCTTCTTTCTAAGTAGTTGAAGATATTTGTCAAAATAAAGGTAAAGATCAAGTAGAACAAAGCTGCCACCAAGAAGGCAGAGATGTCAAAGTCACGTTGTACGATAGATTTTGTAATACGCAAGATATCATTCATAGCCAATACGTATACGAGAGAAGTATCTTTCAACAAGTTAATTGTCTCATTCGCAAGTGGAGGCAATACGCGTTTAAACATTTGTGGCAAGATGATCTTACGCATGGTTTGTGCATAAGTAAAACCAAGAACCTTTGCCCCTTCGTACTGACCACGAGAGATGGATTGAATACCACCACGGAAAATTTCACATAAATACGCCGCGTAGTTTAATACGAATGTAAGCACCGCTGCTGTAGCATCATCCATTTGGACAGCACCATCTGTAATGATAGGTAATGCATAATACACGAATAAAATTTGAAGCATTAGTGGTGTGCCGCGCATCAAATATACGAAAGCTTCAACGATTTTGTCGAGCACTGTAAATTTAGATAAACGTACCAAAGCAAGTAGAATACCACCAGGAATGGATAAGATCCATACAATACAGAATAGCGATACGGTTACCTTTAAACCATCAGCAATGGTTGGGATAATCTGCAATAAATAATCTAACATGGAATACTCCTTCAAAACACGACTAGAGAAGAGGCATCTGGCCTCTTCTCTAGTGTACATTTCGTTCTTTAATTATCTGTTGTACAAACTGACCATAGTACTATTAGTATATCACGAATTGTACTATTTAGCATCGCTCTTATCTAGGTCTGCGCTAGAACCTAACCATTTTTCAACGATTTTATCAGCAGTACCATCTTTTTTCATTTCAGCTAAGATACCATTGATTTTATCACGCAATGCAGTGTCATCTTTACGGAAGCCAACAGCGAAGTTATCAACACCGTAATCAGTACCTTCTACGATTTTGTATTTACCAGGTTCTTTTGTCATGAGGTAACGAGCGATAACACCATCTGCGATAACTGCATCAACACGTCCAATACCAAGATCCATGAAAGCACTTACAAAATCAGCATAAGATTTAGTTTCTTTCACAGTTTTACCGCTTGGATCGTTTTGCAATGCAGATTCACCAGTACTTGCTTGTTGAACACCTACTACTTTGCCTGCAAGATCTGCTTTAGATTTAATGGATTCATCTTCATTACGAACAACGATATATTGTTTATCCTTCATATATGTGTTGGAGAACAAGATATTCTTCTCACGTTCAGGAGAAACTGTTAAGCCATTCCATAAAGCGTCGATTTTTTTAGATTTCAACTCAGCTTCTTTACTAGACCAGTCGATAGCTTTGAATTCCACATCCATGCCAGCACGTTTAGCTGCTTCTTTAGCCATATCGATATCAAGACCTACGATTTCGCCTTTATCATCTTTAAAGCCCATTGGAGGGAAGCTATCATCTAAGCCAATAACGATTTTTTTAGGTAATTCTTTATTAGCAGTTTTAGTATCACTACCACAACCCGTTACAAATACCATCATAGATACTGCTGCAAGGCCAACGGCCATCATCTTTTTCCAATTCATAACTATCCTCCACGGTGTATTACACCTTTAACTACTTGCTAATATATGCTATACAGAACTCATGTCTGTACCCGATGATTGTATTATACTTTAGTTCATTAAAGTTGTAAATAGCTAATTTGATGAATTTTAGAATTTTTTAGTTCTCTCATGGTTCATACAGGATTATAGTACTAAATCCTTTATATATACGCATACATTATGTATCTGAATGCTTATGAATCGCTTCAATCATGGCCATTTTGTCTTTATACCCTACCTGTGCGAGATCTAATGGTATTACATAAATCCCACCATGACCATTCATAGCCTGTAACTCACGCCAACCTTCAGTAAATCCAATTATATGCTCATAATCGACAAAGACAAAATATTCATCGCCATGAAAGAGGCTGTGAAAGTATTCTTTCACAGAAAAAGGCCTTCGCTTTAACACGAGGCCCTTTTCACAGATAAATGCTTGACTTTCACCTAATCTATGAAGGGTCCACAATATTACGAGTAACAACAGATAATACCATATACGCTCAGCCCAATCGGAGGGCATATATTTTACAATTAAAGCGCAAACCAATAAACCGATGATACGACCGGCCCACTGAATTCCACGATGTATTTCTAAGCTCTGTTGTACGGTACCTGATGAAAAGCGTTCCATCGCCTCTTGTTTCGTCATGGCTTACCTCACAAATTGAAAGTCTACTATATGATTTTATTTACGGCACAAGCCCATAGCCTGCTCTACTTTACGATACATTTGACTTGCTTTAGCATGAGCCTTAGCAGCACCTTCATCGAGAATAACATCGAGTTCAGGGCTTGTAATCAACTCATTGTAACGTTGTTGAATTGGCTCAAGAGTTGCCACCAATAGGTCTGCGATATCGGATTTGAAGACGCCATAACCTTTACCGGCATACATTTCTTCGATAGCTTCATAGCTGTCTTTTGTGATAGCACGGTAAATGCCCATCAAGTTAGAAATGCCAGGTTTGTTTTCTTTATCATAACGCACCGCGTTATCAGAGTCAGTTTGAGCGCGTTTCAATTTTTTCACGATCAAGTCTGGTGCATCCAAAAGACGAATGGTAGCATTTTGGTTATCATCAGATTTACTCATTTTCTTAGTTGGCTCTTGTAAGCTCATAACGCGAGCACCACCTTCGCCTACCTTGATATCAGGTACTACGAAAGTTTCGCCAAATCTACGGTTAAAACGCTCTGCCAAATTACGAGTCAACTCAAGATGTTGTTTTTGGTCCTCACCTACTGGAACATAGTTAGTACCATATAACAAAATATCTGCCGCCATCAATGGTGGATACGTAAGCAACGCTGTAGGAATAGAGTCACCTTGCTTTTGAGACTTATCTTTGTACTGTGTCATACGCTCTAATTCGCCAACATAGCTGATAGATTGCATAACCCAACCGAGTTTAACGTGCTCAGGCACTTCGGATTGCACAAATAATGTTACCTTTTTAGGATCCAGGCCAACAGCGAGGTATAACGCAGCCAAATTACGAGTATTTTGGAATAACTCTTTTGGATCTTGCGGTACAGTGATTGCATGTTGGTTAACGATGCAATAATAACATTCATCAGTATCTTGATACTCTAAGAAATTACGTAAAGCCCCCAAATAGTTGCCAAGTGTTAATTCCCCACTTGGTTGGATGCCGGAAAATATAACTGCCATAATAGTCTCCCTATATTGAAATAAACCAACAGTGCCGAAGCACTGTTGGTTATATATATTATTCTACGGTTACAGATTTAGCTAAGTTACGTGGTTTATCTACATCTGCGCCGCGTGTAATCGCTGCGTAGTACGCCAATAATTGCAATGGTACAACCGCAAGGATTGGAGCGATGAATTTATTTGCACGAGGCACATAGATTGTATGGTCTACGTGTTTAGATAATTCTTCGTCACCTTTCATACCAATACCGATTACAACAGCTTCACGAGCTTTTACTTCACGGATATTGCTGATCATCTTATCGTACACATCTTCTTGTGTAGCCAATGCGATAACAGGTACGCCTTCTTCAATAAGAGCCAATGTACCATGTTTCAACTCACCACCAGCATATGCTTCAGCATGGATGTAAGAAATTTCTTTCAATTTCAAAGCACCTTCCATCGCTACTGCGTAGTCGATAGCACGACCCAAGAAGAACGCATCAGATTTGAAGCCATAATGTTTTGCAAAGGCTTTCATATCTTCGTCTACTTCAAAGATTTCATGAATCAATGTAGGCAAGCTTTTAACACCGCAAAGGATTTCTCCGCCTAAAGCCGGATCCATTTTACCATTTAATTGGCCAAGGTATACAGCGAACAACAAGCCTGCTACTAATTGAGTAGTATACGCTTTTGTAGACGCTACAGAGATTTCAGGACCTGCCCACGTATATACAGTGTTATCTGCTTCACGGGAAATACTGGAACCTACTACGTTTGTAATTGCCAAGGATTTAGCGCCATGACGTTTAGCCTCTTTCAAAGCAGCCAATGTATCGGATGTTTCACCGGATTGACTGATAACGATACATAATGTTTTATCATCAGTCAACGGATTGCTATAACGATACTCAGATGCGATTTCCACATTTACAGGAATGCGCGCCAAGTTTTCAATATATTGTTTTGTTACAAGACCTGCATGGTATGCAGTACCACATGCAACGATGAGGATTTTATTGAAAGCTGCTACATCGTCAGCTGTCCAGTTCAATTCCTCAAAGTGTACAGTTTTACCATCTTCGGAGATGTGTGTACCAAATGTATCACGAACTGCTTTAGGTTGGTCATGAATTTCTTTCAACATGAAGTGTTCATAACCACCTTTTTCAGCAGCCTCTGCATTCCAGCTTACGTGGAATACTTCTTTATCGATAGCATTACCTTCACGGTCAAATACGGATACATTATCACGAGTTACAATAGCTAATTCACCATCGCTCAAGATGTATGTATCACGTGTGTAGTTAATGATTGCTGGAATATCGGAGGCAACGAAGTTTTCGCCTTTGCCAAGACCGATAACCAATGGATTTTCTTTTTTAGTACAAATGATTTTGTCTGGCTCATCAGCACAAATGATTTCAAGAGCATACGCACCGTCAACACGAGCGAGCATGCGGCGTACAGTACTTACGAAATCGCCATCGTACATATCCTCTAATAAATGAGCTACTACTTCTGTATCAGTTTCAGATTTGAAATGGTACCCTTTTTCGATGAGCTCTTCTTTTAAAGGCATGTAGTTTTCAATGATACCGTTGTGAACAACAGCAAATTTACCATCTTCAGAGGAGTGAGGATGGGCGTTCATATCGGATGGACGACCATGAGTAGCCCAACGAGTATGACCAATACCTACAGTCCCTTCATTAGGATCTGCTTTTACAATCGCCTCAAGATTAGCTAGACGGCCAACCTTTTTTTGAATTTTGATTACATTTTCAGCACCAATAATAGCGATGCCTGCAGAGTCATAACCACGGTATTCTAATTTCGCCATACCGTCCAATAAGAAATCAGATGCTTGATTAAAGCCAATGTATCCTACGATACCGCACATAAATATATCCTCCTATAACTGGGGGCATTCTAGCCCCAGCCAACAACTAAGGCTAATTAATGTTCTAGATTAATGTTCTAGATTAATGTTTCAATTATGTATTAATTATTACTTTAATACAATTCATTCAGATACACTTTGTCTCCATTGTTACCAATGGGCTTTTTAGTATCTGTTACGACATGAATGTGCCGGAAGAGCATCCGCTGATTATTCGATCACTCTTCACCTCGTCTACCCTAACGACTGCCTTCGCGGGTACTTGCGCTATTCGCCTTTACGAATTCGGATTTCCTTTCTCTGATATACGGCAGAATGAGTACAAATATGAATTATGTACTGAGCTATATTATACTAAAAAAATCGATAAGATGTAAACCTCCGAACCTAATTCAAAGGCAAGAAAAAAGATTTTTTCTATACTTCACGGTATTTTCATTGTAAGAAATTATACTGCTATCAATCTATATTTTATACAATTAGATTTTGCTATATTTTCGAAATATATTTATAACATTTTGGAGATACTGATTATGAATAAAACAACCATAAAAAAGAAACATAGAACACATAAAAATAACATACAATACAGAAAATTACGCCGTTGGGTGCTCCCTGCAATATTAGGTGCCGCCTTATCTACATTGGCTTTCATTCCAACCTTTGCAGCAGAAACACAAGCGAATACCAACGTAGCCGTTGTAACCACTACAGAACAAGCTCCAACTGTACCATCTGCTCAAGGTAGCACACCACCAAATGGTGCGCCACATGGCAAACCACCTGCAGGTCAACCGCCAGTAGGTGCTCCTAATGGAGCACCTCCAAGTGGAAGTCAAAACGGGGCACCTCCAACAGATATGCAAAATGGAGCCCCTACTGGCATGGTACCACAAGCCGAAGTAGATCCTAGTACTTTCACAGGTACATCTATAATAACAGAAAACAAATCTATCGCTCATGAGTTAATTACTAATACAACATCTGACCAGAATGCTTTCATAGGCAAAAATAAAGCAGTCGTAAATATCGAAAACAGCGTTTTCGATAAAACTGGTAATACTACAAGCGATGACAACAGTAATTTCCGAGGTCAAAATGCGGTAATTCTTGGTATTGATGGCAGCCAAATCAACATTAAGGGTAGCAATATTACATCTAACTCCAATGGTTCCAATGCAGTATTTGCCACCGGTGAAGGCTCCATTATCAACGTAGAGAACACTAATATTCACACTAAAAGCGATTCCTCTCGTGGTCTAGATGCTACGTATAAAGGCACAGTAAATGGTAAAAATCTAACGATCACTACTGAAGGTGCTCACTCTGCTACCCTTGCTACTGACCGTGGCGAAGGTACGATTACTGCGGAAGCCGCTAAACTAACAACCTCTGGCGCAGGCAGCCCTGTTATCTATTCAACGGGTAATATTACAGCTAACAATGTGAACGGCGTAGCTAATAACAGTGAAATTGGCGTTGTAGAAGGCAAAAACTCCATTACCCTTACAAACTCCAATGTAACTGGATACAAAGACAATGGATTCATGCTCTACCAAAGCTTCTCCGGTGATGCTGAAAGCGGTATTGCTCATTTAAAGGCGGAAAATAACACACTCACAACTCATGGTACAGGTGCGTTCATCTATGTAAACAACACCACTGCTGAAGCAGACCTTACAGGCAACACAATCTTAATGCCAAATACTACGACACTGGTGAAAGCAACGGCTGACTCCCGCTGGGGCAAAGACGGTGAAAACGGCGGACACCTCACACTCCGCGCATCTAACCAAGAACTTAGCGGTAACATCGTAGCCGACTCCATCAGCACCATCGCGCTAGACATGACTAATGGATCTAGCCTTGTGGGCGCTATCAATAACGACAATACAGCTAAAGAAGTTACACTAAAACTCAGCAAAGACTCCACATGGACACTCACTGGTGATAGCTATGTAAAATCTTTAACTAACGAAGACACAACAAATAGTAACATTCACTTGAATGGATATAAACTCGTTGTAGCTAATAAATAAAATCAAGAAATAAAAGAGGCAACGTCGACGACGTTGCCTCTTTTATTTCTATGCCGATTCAGAACCATACAAAGCTGCATAAGGTTATATCAAAATTTATCCTTAGAGTTCATGCGTGAATTAGTCTATCAAGTAGCAGTCATATATGGGGCATAGTTTTAATTCAACTACAGGCTTATAGCTTTCATATTTAATCTTATTCTCTAATATATTTAGGCTTTCTAAATCATCTTCCCAACATTGGAGATGCTCTTGCCTCACTTCTTCACTCGCAAAGTCATCATGTATTTTTACATCTTCAATACATACTAGTAGTTCTGTTCGTTGTTTATCTACTTCATGACTCAATAAGCTATACAAATTAATAATTATATTCTATTGGGATATCTTTTTAATAATTCTTCAGATACGGTCTTTGTTTTTCATATTCTTTGAGTTCAAACAAACACCCTTCATAGCCCAAAGGTATTTCATATATCCAATTGAATATGTATAATCTCGTTATAATGAAAAAATAAATTCAAAATGCACCTCCTTATAAAAAACATAAGGAGGTACGACACATTAGCTATTACTATTCAATATAATCTTATTCAGTTAAACCTTTATCTTATTTAAACTCAATATTGGAATTATCATCAATATATTTTAAATAACTATTTTCAGTTAACGCATCATTCACATCATCACAATTTACAATTTTTTGCAATTCAGGCCAATTATCTAATGGTTTTGTTGGATTACTTTTTCGAGGTCTATTTAGTCTATTCCATTTAGTAATCGGAGTGCTATCACGAATGGCGCTACTAGAACTATTTTCTGAATTATATTTATTTTTAACTTGTAATAAGATATCAGATTTATCTTCTAGAATGTAACAAAAGTCAACAGCTCTATAGACCTCTCCTGCACACCAAATCCACCCTATTGGTTCTAATATAGTTTTTAGATATTCCTCTAATACTCTTCCATTTAGATTCTCTAACCCCATCAGTATAAAGTGCTGTTTATATGCATCTAAAGCTAATGATTCGCCATCATCACAATCACGTGAAAAGTATACTACTAAGTGCTGAAGCAGAGCTTCATCAATTTCACCAATACTATTAATCTCACTTTCAAGGGGTTTTTGATTATGCCCATCAATATACTTTTGAATCCATTTATATAAATATCCACTAATAGCATCTTCAATAGAATCGTAATCAGATAATCGAATATTAGGAAATAAATACAAATGATTTAACGCATAATCGAAAAGCTTTTGTATATTATCATAATAGACTGTATTAGGTTCTAATAATTCTGTAATTAACTCTTCAAAACTCCTCTTAGCAAGTAATCTTAAATTATAATCCTCCCTGATAGCTTTTCCCAAATCAAAATTAGGCATCAATCTCATCCCCTTTTATACATATAATATGGTATAAATAATTCAATTATAAGTTTATCATATATTATTAAAATTATGATATACTAACATTGGGTCTATTTTTTGTTTCTTTAAGGATAATAAAATGAGTATTTTGACTATTGATGATATTTCCACACAACTTAATATTTCACCACAATATGCACGTCGATTACTAAAGGAAAATAAGATTAAGGGAATATTAAAAAATAATATTTGGACAACTACACAAAAAAATCTCGATTTATATAAGCAACGACAAGATGTTATTATTGATCCAGAGGATAGAGTACGTAAATCAAAAAAAATTCCTAATATTGTTTCTTTATCTTTTTTTAGTGGTGGAATGGGGTTAGATATTGGAATGAAAAACGTAGGTATCCACCCATTGTTGGCATGTGAAATTAATAAAGAAGCGAGAGCTACCATTGTAGAAAATGATTCTGAAATCGGTCTTATTAGAGATATCTGGGAATGTAATAAAAAAACTGTTTATAAATATGCTAATTTGCCATTAGATACCCCCATAGATATTATTTTTGGTGGCCCTCCATGTCAGGCATTCTCAACAGCCGGAAACAGAAAAGGTTTTGATGATGACAGAGGAAGTGTTTTTATAAAATATTTAGATATAATAGCAGAACTAAAGCCCAAATATGTTGTACTAGAAAATGTAAGAGGATTACAAACAACCCCCTCCATAATAGAGGAATCAAATGGACGTCCAATAAAAGGTGCTGCCCTATATTATGCATATAAACGATTAAGAGAACTAGGTTATTCTGTATCATTCAATTTATATAATGCAGCAAATTTTGGTGCGCCTCAAAAAAGAGAACGTTACGTAATCTTAGCAAAATACGGAGATCAAAAACTCCCCTACTTGATACCTACAAACTCAGAACACGGAGAATATAACCTTCCTAAATGGAATACTTTAGCTAGTGCAATACAAGACATACAAAATACACAAATGCATTATATTGATATTCCCAAAACACGAGTTGATTGGTATAAAAAAATTCCAGAGGGCGGTAATTGGAAATCCTTATCACCAAATGATCAAAAAATAGCAATGGGAAAAAAGTATTATATGTCTGGTGGGAAAACTGGATTTTTTAGAAGGCTAAATTTTGATGAACCTAGCCCTACACTTGTAACAACACCAATAATGCCTGCAACTGATTTAATACATCCAACTGAACTAAGACCTCTCTCTATTGAAGAGTACGCACGTATCCAAGGCTTTCCAGACTCCTGGAAATTTAAAGGTAAAATAGGCGAAATATATAAACAAATTGGTAATGCCGTACCAATAAAACTAGGTGAAGCAATCGGCCAAGTAATAATAAATGATATAAATAATAATCCCATCATGCCTCCTTCTAGCTTTAAATATTCGCGTTATAAAAATACATCCGATGTAGAATTAATACCATTAATAGAAAAATCATTAGACAAAAAATTTCTAAATGACACTTTATTCTAAATCATAATTACTAAAGGATAATGCCTCTCTTTAATTTACTCTATAATACGACTATTTTCTTTAAGATCTACACTACAGAACCAAAGCTATTAAATCTGCAAACTAAATCCATATAAATAACCCCCTATATATGCGCACAGAACAGCAAGGAAACATATATAGGGGGTTATACTATTACGTATAAAATTATAGAACGAATTCACTGCTATTAAGAACCAACGATTAATCTTGGTAAAGATGGTTCCTCGCTGTGGATTTCGCTTTCCGAAATCTTACGCTCGGAACAAAGTGATGTGTGGGCTTCATCGTCGCAAGCTCCTCTGCCGCCTCACACCCTACTTTTCCGCAAGTCCTTGTTCTCTACCGATAATATCAGCGATTTCTTGGCATAGTGCTTGTAGTTCTTCTTGGTTAGGACCTTCTGCCATTACGCGAATGAGTGGTTCTGTACCAGATGCACGAACTAGAACGCGACCTTCTACGCCAAGTTCACCTTCCGCTGTTACGATGGCAGCTTTAATAAGATCATTGTCTTCCCAACCTGTTTTTGTAGCAACACGAACGTTGATAAGAACTTGAGGATATTTAGTCATAATGCCAGCCAACTCAGAAAGTGGTTGGTTTTTCTCTTTCATAAGAGCCGCTACTTGTACAGCTGTCAACATACCATCACCAGTTGTATTGTGATCCAAGAAGATTACATGACCAGATTGCTCACCGCCAACGGAGAGATTGTGTTCACGCATATATTCCAATACATAACGGTCACCAACAGCAGTAGCAAATGTTTTCATGCCTAATTCTTTAGCTGCTTTATGGAAGCCGATATTACTCATAACAGTACCAACTACAGTATCATCTTTGAGTTTGCCTTCTTCTTTCAATTTAAGAGCACATAACAACATAATTTGGTCACCATCGAGAACTTGACCTTTTTCGTCAACCAATAAGCAACGGTCCGCGTCGCCATCATTAGCGATACCAAGATCTGCATTGTGTTGTTGTACAGCCACTTGTAAACCTTCGATATGTGTAGAACCACAGTGATGATTGATATTCAAGCCATCTGGATTTACGTTGATGTTGATTACTTTAGCGCCAAGACCAGATAAAATTTCAGGACCTACGCTAGATGCAGCACCGTTCGCACCATCATATACGATAGTCAAACCTTCAAGGGATGTATCAATTGTGTGGCGAACAAAGTGAGCGTATAAATGAGCTAAATTGCTATTGTACTCAATTGTACCGATGCCATCACCTGTAGGACGTGGCAATTCATTATCTGCACTTTGACGAACATATTGTTCTAATTGATCTTCTACTTCATCTGGCAATTTATAACCATTGCCATCAAAGAATTTAATACCATTATCTGGATATGGATTGTGAGATGCAGAAATAACAGCACCTGCATCAAAGCCTTGTTGACGTACAAGGTAAGCTACTGCTGGGGTTGGGATAACACCGGCAATTACAACATTACCACCAACAGAGCAAATACCGGATGCTAACGCACTTTCAAGCATGGAGCCAGAAATACGCGTATCACGACCAATCAAGAATGTAGGATGGTCTTTTTCTTTACCAAAATATGTAGCCGCTGCACGGCCTAAATGATAGGCTAATTCAGGTGTTAAAAATTCATTAACAACACCACGTACACCATCTGTACCAAATAAACGAGCCATAATTATCCTCCTCTAGGGATTGTGAAAATCACAAGTCCTTATATATTCACTGTTGTGTATTATATCACATTATATACACCACATATATATACTATATAGATATACTATTTTACAGTACCAAAATGAACCTATACTGTAGTTTACTTTACAATACATTCTACTACTAACTAGTTAGGTTTTGCATATTTTGCCATGCATATAATGGCAGTTTCTGCCCCATCAAGGGCTGCACTCATAATACCGCCAGCATAGCCTGCACCTTCCCCCATAGGATAAAATCCACCTACAGTTGGAGAAATACGTTCTTCATTACGCCCCATGCGAAGCGGTGCAGAGGTACGAGTTTCAACACCTGTCATGCATACCGCAGGATCATCGAATCCATGAATGCGACGGCCCCAATACGGCAACGCCCGTTCTAATACGGATGTAACGAAAGTCGGTAAGCAATCATGTAAATCGCAATTTACTACACCTGGTTCATAGCTATATGTGCTATCTTGTACACCTGTTGCTTGTGAAAGCCCTAAAAATTGACCTACTGTTTGCGCTGGTGCATGGAAGTTAGAGCCACCTAATTCATATGCCTTGCGTTCCCATTCCCGTTGAAAAGCTACACCATCCAGAGGATGGTTACCAAAATCATCAGGGCCTACGTTAACTACGATGGCACTGTTCGCAACACCACTATCACGAGCATACAAGCTCATACCATTGACAACAACGCCGCCATTTTCTGATGCAGATGCTACTACTTGACCACCTGGGCACATACAGAAGCTATACGCCGTACGGCCTGTTTCTTTATCGTGGTACACAAGGGAGTATTCTGCGGCACCAAGGCCCAAGCTGGATGGTTCTACACCATATTGGGACTCGTCAATGACAGCTTGATCGTGCTCTATTCGAACACCAATAGCAAATGGTTTTGCAGTCATTTCTACATTGCGTTTATGTAACATCTCGTACGTATCGCGTGCACTATGACCTACACCAGAAAGCACAACCGTCGCATCAATGCGTTCGTTATCGTTAACTTCAACACCTACGATATGGTCACTTTCAATAAATAAATCGGTAATCTTAGCGCCAAAGCGAACTTCACCACCCCATTCGATGATGCGTTCACGCATAGCTTTTACCATGGTACGCAACTTATCTGTACCTACATGAGGTTTATGTTTATACAAGATTTCTTCTGGAGCGCCGAACTCTACAAAATATTTGGAGATTTCATGCAATCTTGGATGTGTAACGCGGGTTGTCAGTTTACCATCAGAGAAGGTACCTGCACCACCCTCGCCAAATTGTACGTTAGATTCAGGCTTGAATACGCCCTCCTTCCAAAATGTTTCTACATCTTGGCTACGAGTATCAACGTCTTGACCTCGTTCAAGAACGATTGGACGGTACCCTTCACGAGCTAAATAAAAGGCAGCTAGCATTCCAGCTGGACCAAAGCCCATCACTACAGGGCGATGTGCTAAAGGCACATTACCATAAACAATAGGTTCTGGATCCTCTGGAGTAAATACAGATACATCCTTTTGTTTACCTAGTTTTTTCATGATTTGAGCTTCCTTATGAACCTCAACAAACAAGGTATACACAAATACAATATTCGGTTTTTTACGAGCATCTACAGCGCGTCGTACAACGTGAATCGTTTCAATGGCGCCTCGCAATTGAGGATATTTCTTTTCTACAATATCCTTTATATCCAACTTGACCGTAACAGCCACGCGGAGATTTATTATTCTAATCATATCTTTCCTATTTCGGCTCCCTTTTGAGGCAGCTTATATCATTATTATTTGACCTAAATTTCTAACAATTGACCTACAAGAAAATGGTCATACACTTTTATTATACAACACTACTATAAAAGCTAATATATGAATAATAAAACAAACCCTAATAGAGTTATGAATCTACTCTATTAGGGTCTTTTTAGCTACGTATAGGGTCTTTTTAGCTACGTAGTTTTCTTTTGTATATCCACCTTAACATGTACTGTTGTGACATTACTATTGACACCGCTTGGCAATACTAAGTTGTAATTGCCTTGAATACCCTTCGTTGCACCGGTAAGATCAATTGGTTCTGTTTGAATTTCTGAAACAGAATCAATCATTTCTTCTCGACCAGTCACAGTTAATTGAGTTGGTGTAACGGATATAGACTTAACTTCATACCCATCAGCTACCGTTCCCACAGTTGGTACCGTAATAGGAACCGCTTTATCTTTACGCAATAAGTTTAGTTCATATTGCGCTTGACCTTGGCTCGGATTGATGTGTACATCTAATACATTACCAGATATATCCCAGGCTTCTAACGTACTAACAGCACTAAAGTTCTTGGTTTGACCAGAGATATTAACCTTCATAACAACCTTATTTACAGCGTTAACAAGCTGTTTACGTCCAGACACAGTTACCTCTTTCGGTACAATGGTTACTGACTTGAGAGCAACATCGTCGGAGAACTTACCAATTGGAACAATTTCAACCGGTATTTTCCGCTCTGCATATTCGTCTACATTAATTGTTACAGTATCAGGCTTAACCTCCACAAGGCTCATCCCCGCTGGAGGGGTAAATCCAATGGTTACATTATTTTGACCTGGTTTTACACCAGATGCATCAATATATGCACGAAGATTATCTGCCTTTATAGCCATAATCGTATCGCGAGGGCCCGAAAGGACAATGCGTGCTACATCAGGTGCATCTTCTATAATATAATGGGAATCAAGATTTTGGACTTGAACAGGTACTGTATAGGTTACCTCCATCACAGGGTTCTGATCTCGCATGATAAAGAACCACATGACGATAGCCGCTAGCAATGATAACAACTTAGCTGGCCAATTGCGTTTCAAATGTATCATCATTTTTTTGCCCCCCATTTCCACATACCAGTAATGGTTTGACGAGGGCGTTCCATAAATGTACGCAACGCTTCTTTAATTTGATCTTCCGGTAAATGGCGATAAATATGGCCGCCATAGGTATAGGAAATTGTCCCCGTTTCCTCACTGACCACAACAACGACAGCATCAGTTTGTTCAGACAAACCGATGGCTGCACGGTGACGTGTACCAAGTTCAGTACTCAATGTACGATCCTCAGTTAGTGGCAATAAACAACCAGCTGCACGAATGCGACCATCGCGGATGATTAGCGCCCCATCATGAAGTGGTGTACTAGGAACGAAAATATTTTTAATTAGTTCACGGCTCAACACAGCATCAATTAAAATGCCTGTATCAACGAAGTCATTGAGGCCCACTTCACGTTCAAAAACGATAAGTGCCCCAGTATGCTCACGAGACATAACGCGAGCCGCCGCCATCACTTCATTGATAGCCATATCCATTTCCTCTTCGTTGACATTCTGTGCCTTACTGAAAATTCGACCACGGCCCAATTGTTCTAAAGCACGACGCAATTCCGGTTGGAATACTACAGGTAATGCGAAGAGAAGAACGGTCATACTTTGTTGCAAAATCCAATTGATAACATATAGATTTAACAAATGACTCAATAAATTTAGAATTGCTAACATAACAAGGCCCTTTAAAAGAGAAACGGCCCGTGTATCTTTAAGCAATTTATATAAGTAATAAATACCTACGGCAACGATTAAGATATCAGCAATATCAAGAAGCCTAAAGGTATGTATAAGTGCGTCAATATGCATAAAAATAGCTCCTTATACAAAATAATAAGGTACAACCAACTACTTGGCTGTACCTTATATTTTAACTCATTTTAGAAGCACTGTAAATTTATAAACAATTATAAGATATGATTTTTCTATAGTTATAGACTTAAATATTTTGTGTTTCAATCCACACATCCATCTGTCCGCCACACACCATACCTTCTTTTACAGCTACATCGTCATCTAAAAGAACTTCGATACGACGATGTGCTTCTTTTTTATTCAAGGAATCAACAGCACTTAGGCGAATTTCATTTTCAGCACGACCACCACCGATAGTACCAAAGATAGATCCATCTGGGAATACTACCATAGATGTGCCAGCCTTACGCGGTGTAGAACCACGGGTAAATAAAATAGTAGCTACAGCTAGTGTTTCATTTTTACGAGCACTTAAATATTCAATAAACTCACGATTCATGGCTCACTCTACCTTTCCGCAATGAGCCGCCTTTTTTACCACGCACCACTGCCAAATATTCACTAACGATAGATAATGCAATCTCCTCAGGAGTTTGTGCACCTAAGTCTAGACCAATTGGTGCATATACCATATCTAATTCTTCTTGTGTCCAACCTTGTTCACGCAATACTTCAAATGCATAATGAATACGCTTTTGACTGCCCATAACACCCATATAAGTTGGCAAATAATCGCGCAATTGTTCTAAGCATACATTATCATACTCATGAGCACGAGTAACAATGATAAACCCATTATATTCATCAAGAGGTAGATCATTTTTAAAGTTTTCTAATGGTAAGCATTTACGAGTTACACGTTCATCAAAGAATTCAGGAACTACATATTCTGGGCGGTCATCTACAACGGTTACACGACACCCGATAAATAATAATAAATCCGTAATAGCACGGCTCACATGACCAGCACCCAATACGAGAACAGATGGATCGTTTTCTACAGGTTGTACGAAACATTCCACTTCGCCTACCATACATAAAGAATTAAGCTTTGCTTTATCTACCATAAATCCTTCGATTGGTGTACCATACAAAACACTACCATCTTCAGCATAAATTGTCTTATCCCCTTGACGAGGGCCAGACAATACAGTAACCATCAGCGTAGTTTCTGTAAGCTGAAGACGGTCTTTCATCACATCATAGATCGTTTCCATCTTGATTCCTTTCATAATCCCATGCAGTAACAGCTTCTAAAACACCGCCACCAACGGCAAGGGATTTATCTGAAATACTATAACAATGAGCTTCTTCACAACGAGCATCTACATCGGCCAATTTAAAATGGTCGGATACGATGAGTCCGCTCTTAAGAATACCTCTAAGAATACCTGTAATTTTTGCCCGCACTGGCTCTTTATCTACATAACCAATGACTTCATTAGCTTGTACAGAATCGCCAATATGGCGCTTAGCTGTAAACAGACCAGCCTTTGGTGAGTGAATAACACGTTCATGAGTATAACCACCTACATTACCGGGAATCCCCGTATTAGGCTGCGCTGGACCATCATAGATGCAACGACCTAAGTAATGACCGCGCATGGTTTCAATAACAACATCTACATCATGCCCTGCAGTAAATCCAGGCCCCACACCAATGACAAGATCTGCATCATCACGTTTGGTACCAAGATTCTTTTTACTTAAAATAGCATCTACAACAATAGCTGGCTTCAATGTATCAAGTAGCTCTTCATATGAACTAGTCACAACGGGAATAACACCTTGTGCCAACGTATCTGCTACTTCGCTAAGGGCTACATGACGTGCTACAAAGCGTTCCAAAATCATTTCTCCACGATGTACAGCATTGCCATAACATACTTCACGGCGAATCATGGTAGGAATGGCGATTTCATTAATCACCACAGGATAGCCTGCACGTTTCAATCTATATACAGCGCCAGAAGCGATGTCTCCGCCTCCGCGCATAAGGACTAATGGTTTCATAATGCCTCACTTTCACGTTGTTTCAAACGCTCAAAATCATCGGGTGTGTCAATATCATATCCAACATCGTCACGAATCCACAATTTGATAACATGGTCTTTACCACTACCGCGAATGATAGTTTTGCCACCTTGATCCCCTTGTATATGTTGCAATGATTCAAACCAATGTGAACCAAATAGAACAGGATTTCCCGACTGATAATTCGCCCCATAATGCGGGACGACGATAGTTTTCGAATGAAAGTTATCACTAAATGCACTAATAACCTGATGTACAACATTCCCAGTCAATAGTGGTTGATCCCCTACAGAACAAAGAATGCCGTCTAGCGGTATCGGTGAGTTTTCTACCAAATGACGTACTCCTATCGCTATGGACAGGCCTTGTCCACGATTAGGATGTTCATTCTGAACCACTTCAAACCCATAGCTCGTAACTATAGGTTCTAATCTTTCATGATCATCACCAGTAACCGCTACAAAAGGTAGTTTACAGGATTCAGTAAGTTCTACCGAATCATTCCATCCACAATGAAGAGCCCCACAGACCGCATCTAAAACAGTTTTACCACGCCAAGGCAAAAGTTGCTTATTACATCCCATGCGCTTGGATTGACCTCCTACGAGAAGGACAATGCCAATATGCAAAGGACGACGGTCTATGGGGTCTCTCATGGGACTGAAAGCGGTATTAGATTTTGCTTTCACATAAGTCATGAGTACCTACCGACATTGAATAATGCGACGGATTTCACAACTTGCTTTGTATCCATCAGCTAAGATGATATCGGAAATGTCGCTATCTACAATATGATCAATAAAATCATCAATGATACGATGTTGCACCGTTTCATAACCAGTACAGAACAGAATTTTTTTACCTTTACTGTATTGGAATAAACCTTGTTTATGGAGCACAAGATCAGCCAACATGCGTGGCGTTACAATGGCACCCATATCGCGTTTCACAATATCTTGAACGAGCTCGATGTTATGCACGTGCTCATCATCAAGCGGAGCTCCTAACATTTGTAAATTCACAAGACCAATCGTAGTCTTTGTGAGAGATGGGATGACTGGCTCAGTCGTCTTAGGCGCCTTAAGCCATTTTTCCTTTGCCCCATCTGCTTCCACTACAATTTGCCAGTTCGGATGCAATTTTGCTAAACCATCGATAAGATCACAATCTAAGGAGTCCACTTTTGTTCCTGTAATGCCAGAGAACCACGCACCACAATATCCACGCAAAATACGATCAGTACAATATTCATCAGCTTCATTAATATTTCGAGTATAAATCGGTTCATAATGAGCCACTTGAGATTCATAGAGTCGAGTCGTAGTCGTAACTACGATGGGCTGACCTTTCAGCCTTCCATATTCTACTAATTTTGAAAGCACAGTCGTTTTACCGCCTGCCCCAACAAGGGCCACGATTCCCGGCTGAATCAATCGATTCCAATAGGATGTTTGTGATGTCATAAAACCAGGCCTCCTTAGAAAGGAAAAGTAAATAGAAATCTCTATACTTTATATTTCTCGTCCATAGCCATAAATACCTTCTCAGGTGTCATAGGTAATGTACGAACGTCCGCACCAACTGCATTTTTAATAGCATGTTGAATAGCTGGACTAGCCGTATTAATAACAACTTCACCAATAGATTTGGCACCAAATCCGCCTGTCGGCTCATAAGACTCTACAAAGTCTACATGTAACTCGCCAATATCTTGACGGGTTGGAATTTTATAAGTCATAAGGTTATTAGTCTCTAAGCGACCATTATTAGAATAGCGTACATCTTCATACAATGCCATGCCGATAGCTTGTACTACGCCACCTTCAACTTGAACACGAGCCAATTTAGGATTAATAACAGTACCGCAATCGATGCAGGAGTATGTATGAAGCGGAATAACCTTGCCAGTTTGTTTGTCTACTTTTACCTCTGCAATAGTTGCCATGAATGGAGGTGGGGACGTATGACTGCCCCATGTAGCGAAACCAGACAATTGTTCTGCATTAACGCCTACCAATAATTTTGGAGCTAATTGATGGATATCCATAGTTTGAGAACCATCTTTTGTGGTAGCTACAACGCCATCAAAGTCGATGTTTTCTACATCTGTATCGAAGAATTGAGCGAACTTAGCAATAATCTTAGTGCGTAATTCTTCAGCAGCCATTTTCGCCGCCGTGCCGGTTACGTATGTTGTACTAGATGCATAGGAACCTGGATCAAATGGTACGATGTCTGTATCAGATTCAACAACAGTCATGTATTCCATAGGACAGCCAATGATTTCACAAGCCATTTGAGTCAATACAGTATTAGCACCCATACCCATATCGGAAGAGCCCGTATACAATGTGTAGTTACCATCATCGCCAAGACGAATTTCTACAGATGCTACGTCAATGTTAGCAACACCAGAACCTTGTAACGCTAATGCCATGCCAAGGCCGCCGCGATAACGTTCGTCAATATCCCAAGAATGAGGGCGCTCATCCCAACGAGCCATTTCTTTTACGCGGTTTACTGTATCTTGGAATAGACCAGAGTCAAGGTATTCATCTGGAGCGTATACCAAGCTTTGTTCACCTTGAGCAATCAAGTTCTTTTGACGCAATTCAGCAGGGTCAACGCCCATTTTATCCGCCAAATTATTAACAGCACACTCTAATGGCCATAGCGCTTCTGTAGCACCATAACCACGGAATGCACCGCCTGGTGTATGGTTCATGTATACGCCTTCTGTACCGTAGTGGATAGCTGTCGCTTTATTGTATAAAGGAATGGACTTATGCTCACCAGCTGTAGTAGTAGTGAAACAGTGAGTTGCATGAGCACCTGCATCAGTAATGGAGCCCATATCAATTACTTTGATAATTCCATCTTTTGTAGCACCTACACGGATTTTCCATTCACGAGCATGACGTGTAGTGGAGCAAGTCTGTGCTTCAGTACGATCGTATAAGAGGTAGCAAGGTTTCTTCAATGTCCACGCCACAAAAGCTGTCATAATTTCTGTGCAAGCCGTTTGTTTAGAACCGAAACCACCGCCGATACGAGGTTTGATTACGCGAACCTTTGTAGCTGGAATTCCTAATGCACGCGCAATATGACGGCGTACATGGAATACGATTTGTGTGGAAGATACGATAACTACGCGGCCCAATGCATCAACGTAACCATAACTTTGGAATGGTTCCATTGCTGTTTGGCGTGTAGCCTGGTCAAAGTAAGTGCCATCTACTATATAATCACATTTTGCAAGTTCAGCTTCAATATCGCCTACTCGTTTATGATAAGATACGCAAATATTGCGTTTATAATCTTGACCTACAGGGATATTATTATGAATATCATCTTCAGGATGGACTACTGTTCCATGGTCGATAGCCGTATGCATATCGAGTACAGGTTTTTGTACTTCGTATTCAACCTTGATAAGAGGCATCGCTTTAAGTGCTGTAGCTTCATCTTTTGCAACAACAAGAGCCACTTCATCGCCTACATAGCGAACTACAGGGTCTAAGATAAGCGCATCATAAGCAGATGGCTCTGGGTAGGTTTGACCAGCCAATGTAAAACGAGTATTAGGCACATCTTCATGTGTAAAGATCGCTTCTACACCAGGAATTAATTTAGCTTTAGATGTATCGATTGATTTAATGCGCGCCTGTGCATGAGGACTACGAAGAACCTTAATAACGAGCGCATCTTTTGGAACAAAATCGCCAGTATAAGACGGTTTACCCGTCAAAATACCTTTAGAGTCAACCTTGTCATAGGATTTACCAATGTGCTTATTCATTATTTTAGGCCTCCTTCTAAGAATTTACGAACCCCTCGAAGTTGTGATTCATAGCCAGTACAACGGCACAAATTACCGATGAGGTATTCACGAATCTCATCATCACTAGCCTTTGGATTTTTACGTTTCAAGTTGATAGCACTCATCATCATGCCAGTTGTACAGAAGCCACATTGGTCAGCGCCTTCGCTAGCAATACAAGCCGCTAATAATTCAGCCTCTTCTTGCAAGCCTTCTAATGTAGTGATTTTATGACCTGGCGCACGGAATGTAGGATATGCACAAGACAAGATAATTTCGTCATCTACCCATACAGTGCAAAGACCACAGTTTGTTGTGTCACAGCCACAACGTACGCTGTAGTAACCAAGATTACGCAATGTATCCAATAACATTTCATCAGTTGGCACATTAACAGTTACATTTTTATTATTAATATTAAGTACGAGTTCCATTATTGTGCCACCTCCTTAGACAAGCGTTGAACCATAGCTTTTACCATTTCCATGCGATATTCTTTGGAAGCATGAGAGTTAGATTGGTAAACTAACTCTTCAGATGCTAATTGACCTGCTTCTTTTGCTGCAGACAATCCTTTTTCTGAAAGCAGAGCACTTGCTTTTTCTGCTAATTGAGGCACGCCAGGTCTTGTACCGATGTACACTTCAACGCCTTTGTCATCACGGCGAAGAGCACCTGTCAACACTGGGAAGTCACCACGAGAGATGCGAAGAGCCTCTACAGCTACAGGCACATCTACTTTAGGGATACGAATTTCCACGAGGATATCACGTTCTCTGTATTTCATATAGTCATGTATGGACATGCGACCGCCTTTAAAAGTAACGATGTCTGCATGTACTGCCATTAATGCAGGAATAATGTCGGAGAAGCCGAAGCGGCTTGCTACAGATCCACCCATAGTAGCAGTGTTCCGGAATTGAATGCCAAGAATTTCTTTAACACCTTTAACAACAGCACCACCACAGAATTGTTGTAATGGCTCAAAACGTTCCACGTCGCCTTGCGTTGCCATAGCACCAATGACAAATTCGTTATCCTCTTCGCGAACATAGCGCAAGTCAAGACTAGCCATATCAATCACTGCAGGCCATGTGCGCCGACCTAGACGCAACCAGCAGCCACCAGCTAGCATTGGGGCAGTTTTGTTTTTTGTGGCTAATTCATAAGCCTCTTCCACCGTCTTCGGTTGTAATACTTTCATAAATGCTAACATAATCTGTCCTCTCAATGGTATACTAATACTAACAGAACTGGATGATAACCACAAAAATACAGATATCACCGAACTACAAACTTAGCAGGAATCTATAGAATTCCTCACGTTTCTTATACTTTTATTTTACCAATTATTCGCCACTAAATCTATGATGAAAGATATAAATTTACAGGAATTTTGCAAAGAATTACATATTTATGAATTTGGAATTGCCCCTTGGCCTCTACCTGAAAATGCAAAAACCATTTTGTACGAAACCAATCCCTGTCCATTTACAGCTGCAGATGTGGAGGAACGACTACTAGGAACAACTGAGTTCACACCTAAAAGTGCTATTGTCTGTCTCTTTCCATACTACGTAGAACATAACGGTCCATCCAATCTATCCCGCTATACATGGGGCACAGATTATCACCTAGTCATTAATGAATATTTAGAAAAACTTATTGAAAAATTACAAAAAATGAATACTTCAGCTCAGTTTTCTATACATTGTGACACCTCTCCCTTGGCAGACCGTTACATGGCATACTTAGCGGGCCTTGGCTTTTATGGCAAAAACAATTGTTTTATCAGTCCTAAATGGGGATCCTACGTAGTAATAGGAACGATATTAACCACCTTAGAATTTGAGCCGAACACACCACTTGAACAATCTTGCATGGGTTGTAACCGTTGTATTACCGCTTGTCTAGGTCAATGCTTAGGGTACGAAGAATTCAAATATGATACTTGTAAAAGCTACTTAACACAGAAAAAAGGCGAACTCACCGACCAAGAACAACATATTATAGCTAAAACTCCATTATTGTTTGGTTGCGATGTATGCCAAGAGGTGTGCCCCCATAATCAAGGTATTCCTACAACACCAATTCCCAAGTTCCAACAAATCGAACCACACATCGATATTAATGAACTAGAAATGCTTACAAACAAAGAGTTCAAAGCTAAATATGGGCACCGGGCATTCTCGTGGCGGGGGAAGAAAATATTAATGAGAAACCAAAATATTATTGAAGAAAAATAGATATTATAATTTGTATTTAAGATGTAAAATGGCTGTGACGTCTATTAAGATGTTATGGCTATTTTTATAGAATAAAAAGAGACGACCGCTGGTCGTCTCTTTTTTAATCATTATTTGATTTCGTAGTAATTTAGCTCATCCAAGCTTTTACCAAGAGCAGGCATATAAGTCTCAAGGAACATATCTACCTCTGGCATGTTGAGTGCTTTCAGTTTAGCCAAAATGGAGTCATGTGCTTCTTTAAACTCATCATTCCCTGCCTTGAGTTCGTTTACACATTTCATATAGGCCGAAATTGTATCTGCCGCTTTAACGATAGGCCACTCAGGATTATCCTCTGCATCTACTATGAAAGGCTTATAAACAGCTTGTAATCGTTCTGGCAAGGTAGATAACATTTTCTCTTGTGCTAATGTTTCAACTTCACCATACAGTTCACGAAGTTTTGGATCAAAATATTTAATCGGTGTTGGCATATCGCCTGTGAAGATTTCACTCACCTCATGGTACATGGCAATAACAGCCACCTTATTAATATCTACATTGCCACCGAAATATTCGTTCTTCAGAGCTGCTAAATTGTGAGCTACCATAGCTACTTCGAGGCTATGTTCTTGAATATTTTCTGTTTCTGTATTGCGCATGAGGCTCCATCGATTGATAAAGCGCATGCGTTTTAAAAATGCAAAAAATGAACTCATATATCCCCCATTACACAATAGTTCTCCTAAATAACTCCACGAAGTTTAAAGCCATAGTCAAGGAATTGTACTGCTTCATCCCAACGGTTATCATCGTTAAGCATAACTACAATCATAGTATGACCATTACGGGTAGCCGATGCAATCAAGCATTCCCCTGCAGCATTCGTAAAGCCAGTTTTTAAACCATTAGCACCGGGATATTTATTGCGAATGAAATGGTTTGTGGTGCGAATTGTTTCTGGCGTACGGTTTTGATAAGGCACCTTATAATAATCATTGGCTACTTTATCGCGGAACATTTGGTATTTCATACCATACGCTGCAATCATCGCCAAGTCACGAGCCGTAGAGTGATGGCCCATTTGTGTCAAACCATGAGGATTTAAAAATACGCTATTTTTTGCTCCTGCTTTTGCAGCAACGCGATTCATGTCCTTTGCAAAGTTCTCTACAGAGCCACTTACATTTTCTGCTACTACAACGGCCGCATCATTACCGCTGGCAACCATCATGCCTTCAAGAACGCCTTCCAAGGTAATTTGATCCCCCACGCGAACCCCCAGATTGGATTCCTCCATACTAGTGGCATAACTACTAATAGTCGCCAGTTCATCAAGTTGTGTACCTTTGAGTTCTAGAGCTGTTAACAAGGTAACCATTTTCGTAGTGCTCGCAGGATGCATCCACTTATCAGGATTCTTTGCAAATAGGATTTCCTTTGTATCCGCATCAATGAGAACAACAGCCTCACCTATCGTAGATGGCGGCGCAATATACGCCGCATGAGAAACACTAGTACCGAAAATAATAGCGCCTATAAAGGCTATCATCAAAATAAGTCGTTTCCAAACTATACAAACATTAGTTGTTAAAGATATCATATATCTCACTTTCTGTATCACATATTAACTTTCAGGATTATCATCAATGGCAACATCCGTTCCACTTGCTTTTTTCTTAGTTCCCTTAATTTCACCAGTAGAGTTATCTACATTTTGTAGATATACAACACGTTGAGGATATGGAATGTCGATACCATATTTATCGAACGCATCTTTTACATCAGACATAATTCCATATTGCACATCTAAGAAGTCTTTCGACTTAACGCGTGCATAGGCAGCAATGCGTACAGAGTTATCGCCAAATTCAGAAATACCAATTTCCATATTTTTAGGATTGAGTACACGTTTATCAGCAGCAAAAATATTTTTTAAGATTTTAATTGCTTCATGATGATTATTGTTATAACCAATATCAAAGACGAACGGGATAACCCTTTCGTGGGTATAAGCAATATTAGTTATAGCTTGGGAGGTAAGGATAGAGTTTGGTATATACACATTTTTTTGATCTTTAGTAGTGATAATAGTATACATAAATTGAATAGACTTAACACTACCTACAGTATCTCCAACTTGAATAACATGACCTGCTCTAAAAGGCTTAAATATAAGAATTAATAAGCCTGATGCCAAGTTAGATAAGTTGCTTTGTAAGGCCAAACCAATACCTAAACCAAAGGCACCAAAGGCAGCTACAAAGGATGTAGTAGGAACACCAATTTGATTTAAGCAAATCAATATTAGACCTACTAGCAATGCATAATTGATGATCTGCGTAATAAAGCTCATCGCAGCAGAGTCATAAGAGGCCTTAGTCATAATACGGACAGCAAAGGTTTTCACCCATTTAATAGCATAACGACCTACCCAAAATATAATAAGAGCTAATAATATATTTCCCGCTTGAGAAAAGAACCAATCTCGAAATTGAATCAATACATTCGCATCTTTAAACAGTAATTCAGAAGCCCTATTTAAAAGATCACTCATACTAACCTCCATGAATAAAATATAACGCTCATTCGGTAGAATCGGAAATATATTCGAAATAAACATATGTGTTATAATCTAACATATGTATTTTACAATAATTTAGTAAAACTATTATATCCTTATATTATATATATAACAATCTAAATCTAGGGAGACTTACATGTTTAACAATCCATATGAAGCACCACAAGAGCTTGCAACAGGAGGTCATGTAACAAAAGAGTTAAATTCCGTTACCGTACACTTTGATGACATCCATTATTCCTTATCTAGTGGTCAACTCAATGGCGGATATCACCATACTTTGGCCGTACGAAATCAGCAACTGACGTATCAAATTGAAACAGAAAAAGATTTGCCTGGCGGCTCTGTAGCAAATTATTTAGCACAAGAGTTTGAACACATCGATACACCTGTTCATTTTAGTACAGCGCTTCTTACGTCTGCTACAATGAACCTTCACGCGTACGCTAAGGTTGAAGAACACGATACGATTGTGGAGACCATCGTTACTGCAGGCTATGAAAAGACGGCCCATCGTGCAGGAACAGGCTATTGCTACGAGGAGCGAGATGGTAATTTCATAGTACCTGGTACCATTAATATTCTTGTCTTTACAAACAAGGCATTAACAGATAGTGCCATGGTGAAAGCCATCATGACAATTACGGAGGCTAAAACCGCAGCCATTCAAGATTGGGGTGTTGAAAGTGTACGCCTCTATCCATTTATCAACGAAGATATTCCTGATGCCATCACAAAAGAACGCAAGACTTCTGCTACAGGAACATCCACAGACGGTATCATTCTCACCATAGATACAAATGGTGATGTGTTAACGGACGCTGGCTCCTTCTCCCTATTTGGAGACACATTGGCTAAAGCGGTTTATGTAGGTATACAACGAGCCTTAGAAAATGCTATTGGCGCCGAATAAAAAACCGCACATCCTAAGCGATCGTGATGTGCGGTTCATTGTATATAAAACTGTTACACATAGTATAATACTTGAAAATGAATATCAAATTAAGATTTGAGAATTTTTCTCAAATCTTTTTTATTTTCTAATTAATATTCATAGAAGAACTGTTGTAACTTTTTAAGATTTTTAGTTTTTGTAAGACCCAGCATCAATAAAATACGAGCTTTTTGTGGACTCAATGTATCACTTACGAGATAGCCTGCTAGTGCATCTTGTGGTACAGCTGATACCATGCCACTCCCTGTACGAGAAGCACGTACAGTTGGGAATGCTGTATTTTGTGTTATTTGACGTACATTTTGAGGAATTGTACCATGACCCAATCCAGTCAAGATGAGTCCATCAGGATTAGTGGCAACTACACTCATTGGCACCATGTCATCCATACCACCATAGCAAGTCAAAATGACTACACGAGGCAATTCCTTAAAGTCATGTACAGCAAAGATAGATTCTTTCGTATGACGCCGAGTAGAGGCTTTATAATAATGAGCTACACCATCCTGGACAATACCAAGATGCCCTACTAATGGACTGTCAAAGGTAGCCACATTAGTTGTATTCCGTTTGGACACATCACGCGCCCCATCAACATAGCCATTTAGAACAACAAGAACACCTTTACCTACAGATGCAGGTGTTCTTGCCACTTGAATCGCTTGTAATAAATTAATAGGACCATCTGCACTAATTGCCCCAGCAGGTCTCATCGAGCCAGTAATAACGATAGGTTTATCTGTACGAACAGTAAGATTAAGAAAATAAGCTGTCTCCTCCATGCTATCTGTTCCATGAGTAATAACAACCCCGCCTATATCCTCTTGATTTACTAATTCTTGTACTAACTTAGATAAATCCAACCAATGCTGGACAGTAATATCGGAACTTTCAATATTACTAAACTGAGTATATGTATATGGACCATATGGTTCTGTGCCTGGTACGGAGTCTAAAATTTCATCGAGGCCTAGTACACCTGCAGTATAGCCCGTCAAATCTGTATCGGATGCGCCTTGTCCAGCAATTGTACCGCCCGTACCAATCAACGCAATTTTTGTCTCCATATTACCTCCATCATAAAATACATAAGAAATAGTAAATCTTTTGTTAATCAACATTAGCATGAATTAGACTAGCTAAAACAAGTCCTCTCTCAACATTGTGGGTGAAAGGACGGTATCAATTCTAATTTATGCTTATTAATACGATTTAAATAATCAATACGTTCTTTCGTTTCAGGATTTTCTATCTCTCCAGTTCTAATATATCGATCTAATACAGCATAGGTAAATCCTAATTTATCCTCATCAGATAGACCGCTGAGTCCATCACTAGGCGTCTTATCTACAAGATATTTTGGAATATCAAGTAATCGACCTATTTGGCGTACCTCTTCTACGACAAGATTGGCAAGAGGACTAAAATCTCCAGCACTATCGCCATATTTTGTAGAATACCCTACATAATCTTCAGATCCATTACATGTATTAGCTACGCGTGCGCCATTTGGCAAATTTTGTCCTACTGCATATAGCGTTGTCATGCGAAGACGCGGTGGTGTATTAATTCCTGCATCCTTGGATATATCAGTTCTACCAGTAACTGCATTATAACCTTCACCTTGAATGATAGCGTTCGTCAAAGCTTCATAGGCAGCTCCAATATTCACTATGATATGTGGAATCCCCAAATGTACCACTACAGCCTTGGCATCATCGATATCAGACTGAATTCCATTCGGCATAAGAACACCTACTACGCGTTCTGCCCCAAGGGCTTCTTTACATAAAGCAGCTACGATTGTGGAATCCTTACCACCTGAAACACCTACTACGGCGCTACAGCTAGGCCCATTTTGACTAAAATAGTCTCTAATCCATTGAACGAGAGCCTCTTTTGTTGCTTCTGGATTGTCTAACATAAGCCCTCCTACTTCTTCCGGAAAATACGATTTAATAAATCCATTTTCATTTGATAGTATCCTGGACTCATATCAAGGTAATGACGATGTGGATTTTCAAAGCGCTGTTCTTCTAACCAAATTTCAGTTTCTAATTGGTCTTTAACATATTGACGAAGCTCATCTAAAGTTGGTAATTCTACTATTAATTTTCCATCCTTAATAATGAGTTGTTTCATCTCTTTAAAGGTGCAATTTTCAAAGTACAATTCACGCCATGGTTGTTCTGGATCGATATAACGATATGGTTCTGTCGTATCTGGCACCTCTTCTAACAATGTTAATAAATCTGCAATAGCACGCCCTTTATCATTGTATACGCGATACACCTTTTTAAAGCCTGGGTTCGTAATCTTTTCAACAGATTCAGAAATCTTGATGCGAGGCTCCCACACACCATTCTTTTCGACGCCAGCAATCTTGTATACGGCGCCAAATACAGGGTCACTCTTAGAGGTAATCAGTCTTTCACCTACACCAAAGATATCAATGGCCCCCCCCTGTCCCAATAAAGAGGTTATTGTATATTCATCAAGACTATTGGAAGCCATAATTTTGCAATCTTCTAAGCCTGCCTTGTCAAGCATACGACGCGCTTTTTTAGCTAAGTAAGCAAGGTCACCAGAATCAAGGCGTATACCTTTTAAGCGTTTTCCCATAGGTTCTAATACCTCTTTAGCTACTTTAATAGCATTAGGAACCCCAGAGTTTAATACATCATAGGTATCAACAAGGAATACAGCTCCATCCGGATACACTTCAGCGTAAGCTTTGAAAGCTTCGTATTCAGAATCATGATACATAACCCAACTATGAGCCATGGTACCACTCACAGGAATACCAAATTGTTGGCCCGCTAAAACAGTTGCCGTAGACTGTACCCCACCGATGTAGGCTGCTCTCGCACCATATACAGCGGCATCCACATTATGAGCTCGACGAGCCCCAAAATCGGCTACTACACGCCCATCCGCAGCACGAACGATGCGATTAGCCTTTGTAGCGATAAGGGACTGATGGTTCATCATAGTTAGCACTGCAGTTTCTACGATTTGTGCGTCTATGAGAGGGGCTACGATTGTTATAACTGGTTCGTTTGGATAAATAATAGAACCTTCTGGGAACGCATATACATCACCAGTAAAGGAGAAATCTTTAAGATAGTTTAGAAATTCCTCACTAAAGATTCCTTGATTCCGTAAAAAATCGATATCACTTTCATCAAAGTGTAGATTTAAAATGTACTCAACGATTTGTTCAAGACCACCAAAAATGGCAAAGCCACCCCTATCTGGATTGCGTCTAAAGAACACATCAAAAGCGACTCGATCCGTATTTTCATGTTGTGTAAAATAGCCGTGTGCCATGGTCATCTCATAAAAATCCATAAGCATACTAATATTGCGACTGTCGTGTTGCATCGGTTCACCAACCTTCTAAAATCTAATGGATTTAATTAATCGTTAATCGTATATCCTCATTATACATTATTATTCCTATATAGCTAGTACATACATATACTACAGTTTCTATTAACTATCCTAATAATCATTCTTGTGATATAACTATATATATACTAACTATTTATATATTCCATATATATGTCTGTGAAAGTTATCACTGGAATAAACTCTTTTATTAGTATTACAAATTCAGATACTAATAAAAACACTAAGTATTTCGTATAATCAATCAACATATATATCTATTATTTACATGAGAATGAAAGGAACCATTATGGAATCAATCGTTCAAGCAAAACGCGTATTAGAAATATTTAAAGAAATGAGCCAAATTCCTCGTGAATCAGGAAACGAAAAAGGCATCAGCGATTATATCGTAAACTTCGCTAAAAACTTGGGGCTTGAGGTTCATCAAGACGATCAATTTAATGTAGTCATCAAAAAGCCAGCGTCTCCAGGTTATGAAAACCGACCTTCTATCATCTTACAAGGCCATATCGATATGGTTTGTGTACGAGATCATGACTCCAATCATGACTTCTCCAAGGATCCTATTGCAAACATCATCGAAGGTGAATGGATGCACGCAGACCACACTACACTAGGTGCGGACAACGGTATGGGTGGTGCGATGATGCTTGCCATCCTCGAAGATGATAGTCAACAACATGGACCTATGCAATTATTGTTCACTACCAATGAAGAAACTGGCATGGATGGCGCTTTCGCCATTAAAGAAGGCCAAGTAAGTGGCGATTACCTACTCAATCTCGATACAGAGGTAGAACACGACTTCACTGTTAGCTGTGCTGGCGGTTGTCATGTTCACGTAAACATTCCATTATTGCGCGAAAACAACCAACCTGGTTATGATGCAGGCTTATCTTTTACCGTAACAGGCCTTAAAGGTGGCCACTCCGGCATCGAAATCAACGAACAACGAGCTAATGCTAACCAAGTATTAACACGTGTACTCTATGATATTCAACAACAATATCCTGTATGCTTAGCATCCTTTGAAGGTGGCGTAAAACATAATGCCATTCCTTCTAAAGCAGTTGCTGTATTATCCGTACGCGCTGAAGATGTAGCGGCCATTAAAACATTAATTGCCTACCAAGAAAAGCAATATCTCCATGAATATGGTATCCAAGATCCAGGTCTTAAATTTGTTGTAGAAGATGTCGCTACTCCTGATGTAGTATATGCAGATGACACAACAGAAGCTCTTATTACTTACATCTATCTTGCACAAGATGGTGTTCATTCTGTAAGCAAATCTATCCCAAATCTTGTGGAAACTTCTGACAACATCGCTATCGTACGAGAAAACGAACATACTATTGAAGTACTCATTTCCATCCGTAGCTCCAATAGCAACAGTCTTGAATTCTTGGCTAAGAAAATGATATTACTTGCGAAAACACTAGGTGTATCTGCAGAGCGTACTGGTGGTTATCCTGCATGGGAATACGATAAAGGCTCCAAACTTGAAGAACAAGCTATTTCCTTACATAACGAAATGTTTGATACACCAGCTAATGTAAACGCTATTCATGCAGGTCTTGAATGCGGCTTGTTGAAAGGCGTATTACCAAACACACAAATGATTAGCTTTGGCCCTACTATCGTAAGTCCACATACACCAATGGAACGCGTTCATTTACCATCCGTTGAAAACGTGTATGTATACCTCAAAGCATTGTTAGCTAAGTTACAATAAATATACTATATTAAATAATGACTACATACTTTATATATAATTTGGTATACTAAAAGTAATCTAATTAGAGATTTATATAACGAATTCTCTTCCCCCCTCCTATGAGGGCTTCAGTCAACTCTTCCTGACTGAGCCTTCTATAGGAGGGATTTTTTATGTTTTTCAAAAAAATATAAAATTAATATATATTCAAACAGGAGTATTTATTCATATATGGAGAAATTGATAATTCCTACGTTTTCCACAATTAATTATGAATATTAAATACATCTGTTAATATACTCATATAATGTATATAATCCATATATTTAAAGAGAATTTTAAGAATAATAGAAATCTCATAACTATGCATATACCCTAGGATGTATTTTCTGTGTTATCCTATAGGTGTATACTGTGTTTATCTTACTCAGGAGGCACATATGATTCCTATTATTATCATATCCGGATTTCTAGGTTCGGGAAAAACAACATTTTTACAACATATACTAAAAGAACATAAACCTACAGACAAGGTTTTAATTATAGAAAATGATTTTGGCGAAACTAGTCTTGATGCGGCAAATCTTGCTAAAACAGGTGCTACTATTCGTGAAGTAACGTCTGGTTGTATTTGCTGCAGCCTACAAGGAAATTTCCAACAAGCATTACTCGATATTCTTCAAAATTATGATGTAGATATTATCTATATTGAACCATCTGGGGTCAGCAAATTGAGCGAAATCATCCATACATGTGAAGATGAAGACATTGCGAAATCCGCCTATGTTCACGCCTCAGTAACAACGGTGGATGCTATGCAAGCACCTATGTTTATCAAAAACTTTGGTTTATTCTTTAAAGATCAAATCACAAACAGTGACGCTATCTTCTTGAGTCACACCGAAGATGTTCAACAAACAAGTATTACAAAGCGCATGATTCACGACTTAGCTCCCAACACACCTATTCACGAAGAGTCATGGGATACCATTTCCTTACGAGACTATATTAAACGCCTCTATCACTGTCATGATGACAATTCATTACATGATGAGCATCTATTTATGAGTCATACCTTTAAAGACTTGCGTACACTCACTGTATTACAGTGGAAAACAATTTTAGAAGGTATGCCAGACGGTGTGCTCCGCGCTAAAGGTATTGTACCGACCACCGAAGGTCCCCATGAGTTGCAATACGGTACGCATTACTGCTCCCTAGTACCTAGCGAATCCACTGACTACAGCTTAGTCGTTATTGGTACTGATTTTAATGTGCCAATGGTACATAACGAAGTGTGTCAATCATGATACCTGTTTATATCGTTACCGGATTTATCGGTTCTGGTAAAAGTACATTTATAAATGAACAATTACAATACCGTAAAAAGCTGGGCGGCACAGCATGTATCAGTGCCGAACAAGGTTCTGTATCACTTATTAAAGATGCTTTACAACTTAGCCCTGATAAACTCAGTGCAATCACGCCTAATCAACCTGACACCTATAGTTCTATAGCAGACGAAATCGCAGCCTATATCAATAAGACAAATCCCAAAGAAATATGGATTGAATGGAATGGTATGGTCAGCTTTCATCAACTAGAATCCTTGCTATACAGTGATAAGCTGCGTCACATGTTACAAATCGAAAAGGTATTATATATTTGTACGGATCAATTCGTCGCATCGATGTTACCTGGTTTAGGTAATGACGTAACAAGCCAATTATACAGTGCAGATTGCATCATCACGGAGACCGATACACATCATACCTTATTACGGACCTATAATAGAGAGGCCAAGATTGTAACAGCGCCAACGCCAGAAAAGGTAGAGCAATTATGTCGCAATTCTACGTGGGGCCTCATACCAAATCTATTAGTTATCGGCATTACCGCCTATATACTTTTAGTTACCGCGTTCCGTCATGACATTCCTTACTCCATTCATCAATGCTTTGCCATCATTACAGGGCTCATTGTCGAAGCGATTCCATTCCTTTTATTAGGAACTATTGGCTCAACCGTTATACGCTATTTTGTACCACAAAGCGTACTACTAAAACTATTAGGCGATTATTCTTGGAAAAGCTATGGTGCCGCCATGGTTAGTGGCCTAGCCTTACCTGTATGTGACTGTGCCATTATTCCATTATTCAAAGCACTCACAGATAGAGGCGTACCATTATCAGTGGCCCTCCTATTTATGCTAGCCAGCCCAATCATCAATCCTATTACCATTCTCTCCACTTGGTATGCCTTTCCAGATAATCCCATGATTTCTGTATGGCGTATCGTCCTTGGACTTGGCGTAGCTTTATTAGTGGCATTATCTTTCCGCTTCTATCCACCTTCAAAGGAACTAATGAAAGCTAGAAATACCCAGAATCTTAGCTACGAAGAGGTTTTAATAGAGTCATCTAGGAGTAAACACATCAACAAAAAAAGATTGTTAATTCATATGGAAAAAGAGTTTTCCCAACTCTTATTCTATTTCTCCATGGCAGCCTCTGTTTTATCAGTAGTCCAAGTATATGGAAAACCTTGGCTCATCAATGCGGGTATCACATTACCTATCGTGTGGGCTATTCCAATCTTGCTAGTATTAGCTTTCTTCTTCTCAATCTGTTCTACATCAGATGCTATTATAGGCAAATCCTTGAGCACCCTATTTCCTATAAGCTCAGTTATGGGCTTCCTCATCTTAGGACCAATGCTCGATATTAAAAATGTATATATTTTAAAACAATATATGCCAACTTCATTCATACTTCGTCTAGGCATAACTATTGTAATTATGTCTTATATAACAGCATTAGGTTTTCAATTCTTTGTAGGCTAATTTTAGTCATTACCATTTCAGTTCGTAATAAATATAAAAGGAGATGATTCTATGAAATTAGGACTGAAAGATCGCTTTTCAATTGTGAAAGGCGCTCTCTATCTCATCTTAGGTATCTGCTGTGTATACCTAATTCTGACGGGCCGTTATTTGAACTATATTGCACCCCGATATGAACTACTGCTCGGCATCAGTAGCATAGCTCTCATATTAGGTGGATTAGCAACTATCATTTGGGCTCCATCCCGCTATTACAAGCACAATTTACGTTCTATCGTACCTATTATTATCCCCGTAGTTTTGCTCATTGTGCCCCCTGTCCTAGTTCCTAATACTGGTGTTCACGGCGCAGCACGGGTTAATGATGATACGAACAATTTTGATTTTACAAATGATGCTATAGGTGAGGTTATTACCGTTAATAGTGAAAGCAAAGAGCCTGGCATTTCTAAAGACAAAAAAGAAATCGTACTAAACTCCGATAACTTCTATCAAACCATCGTAAAGGTTGGATCTAATGTAGACCAATACAAGGACTACACTGTATATATGACAGGTTATGTAAATCGCGATGATAATACGCTAAAATCTAATGAATTTACCATCTCTCGTATGGCCATGTCTTGTTGCATCGCTGACGTAGCACCCATTGGCATGACAGCTTATAAAACAGATGGCGATAGTTTAGCTAATGAACAATGGGTTTCTATCGAAGGCAAAGTATCTACACGAGACTTCCACGGTCGTGCTCAACCATATATAGAAGTAACCAAAATAAAAACAGCAGAGCCTATTTTAGGTTATGTATATCCTTAAATAAATAATATTAAATTAACAGTCTTAATAAATCTTAAAGAGACATCATTAAACAGTCTTAAATAGATCTGTAAACAAATAAAACCGAGGCATAACGCCTCGGTTTTAATAAATATATAATAGTATTATATAAAGACTATATTATCGATGTAATTCTTTAACAATTCGTTTGCCAAGAGATGCTGCAACGGCACAAAGGAAGATGTCTGGACCTACGGGAATCAAGAAGCATGTAATAATAACAGCTTCAACCCCAATTGGTTTGCCTAAGTATAAGTTCATAATAAAGTATAGATAAATCATACCAAGGCCATACACGATAAATAGATTTAATATAGATCCTGCTAATAATCGTTTAAAGGATAAAGTCTCCATAGACTCTGCAATACGGCCTACTGCATAAGCACCTACCATAAAACCAATTAAATAACCAAAGGTAGGTTGTAAAATGTAACCAGGCCCACCACCGGATGTAAAAATCGGTACCCCAATTAAACCTAAGACAATGTAAATACCAACGCTAGCAGCCCCCAATCGACTGCCTAATACAATGCCTGCGAGGGTAGTAAATAAGATTTGTAATGTAAATGGACAATTTGGTAATGGTACCCGTATAAAAGCACCTACGGCAATCAATGCGACAAAGAGTGCTGTCATCGTTAACTGACGGGTAGTGATGCGACCTTGTTTCGACACGGTAGAACTCATGGTATACCTCCATTAATAACACATCAACAAACTACTAACTACCTAAATTAAAACACTTGTATTTTTAATTGTCAACTACGTGTGTTGACTTTTAGTTAACTATGTAGTCTAATACTATATATATGGCAATTTCAAGTATTTTATTTTTTTGACTATACATTATAGTTATTACTAATCATTTATAATAACTAAAAGATATACTCATCTTCATACAAAAAACTTTGTATTTCATCTTATATTCATGTAGCAACATTAAATTATACGTAAGTAGATTGAGTAAAATCTACTTTCACAAAACAGTATATAAACGTACCTTATATTAGGAGGCATTCATTATGAAAAATGTTAAAAAAGTATCAAAGGTATTATGTGCATTTGGCGTTAGTACAGTATTATTAGCAGGCGTAGTTGGCGCAGCTAGCAACCATGCTTACAACAACAATAGCAACTGGAAAGGCGTTGGTAGCGTAGCTCCATCCGCTCAAGCTAACTATTCTGTTGATTACATGGGCGCTGTTACAGTATTCCAACAACAATTCCCTGGCGCATCTGTAAAATCTATTTCCTACGACGCTAAACACAACCCTTACTATGAAGTAGAAGGTTACTACAACCACCGTCAAGTAGAAATTAAAGTAGACGAAGCAACTGGTCAAATCGTTGGTAAAGAAGTTAAAGGCTACACAATAGGCAATAAAGCTATCAACGTTCAAAACATCATCATCCCTGAAGTAGCTGAAACAAAAGCTATCGAAAAAGTTGGTGCTGACTTCCAAACTATGGAATGGACTGTTGAACGTGAAAACGGCCGAGCTGTATACAAATTCGATATGACAACTGGTGGCGACAAAAAAGCTGAAGTAAAAGTTGATGGCATGAACGGTAAAGTTTTAAGCGCTAAAGTAAAAACTACAAAATACTAAGAAGCTCTTTTCATCTAGTGAACCCCTATCCTAACCCACTAAGATGACACACTACACATATAACACACATACTATACACACAGTATCCCAATGGATACACTCTCTAACACAAACTAACACACAAACTTAGAGAGCCCTGTAACTCATAAAGGGCTCTCCCAAAACCCTATCTCACACAATAGGTAAAGGGTCTGTGCTCACACACCACAGACCAAACGTTACACACACTATACTCCCTTTAAAAGACCTTGGATCGTTGAATTCAAGGTCTTTTTTTCTATCCTCCAGATATTACTATATATTTATAGATATCTACCATAACACAACAATCTAATTTAGAATTAACTAGAATACATACTTCAACACAAAAAGACCTCCCACGAAGGGAGGTCTTTTGTATAAGTTTTATAAGTCTGATAGTTTGTGTTCTATTTCTTAAGCGAGGTCAAAGCTTAAGAATGTCATTTGTATGTTCTGAAAGTTTGATCTATAGTATTTCCATATTTGGAGTAGGAAATTATGCCTTATCCAAAGCTTGAGCCAAGTCTTCGATAATATCGTCGATATTTTCAAGGCCGATGGACAAACGGATCATATCTGGTGTTACGCCAGCAGATTTTTGTTGTTCTTCGTTAAGTTGTGCATGTGTTGTAGATGCAGGGTGAATAACAAGAGATTTAGCATCTGCTACGTTAGCCAAGTTGGAGAAGATTTCCAAGGAGTCAACAAGTTTAATACCTGCTTCTTTACCGCCTTTTACGCCGAATGTGAACACAGCACCAACACCTTTGGAGAAGTATTTATCAGCTAATGCTTTGTATTTGTTATCTTCTAATTCTGGATAGCTTACCCACGCTACTTTTGGATGTTTGCTTAAGAAGTCTACTACTTTACGAGTATTTTCAACGTGACGTTCTACGCGCAAGGATAATGTTTCAATGCCTTGCAAGATTTGCCAAGATGCAAGTGGAGTAATGCATGCGCCAGTATCACGAAGCAATTGAGCGCGGATTTTTACAGTGAATGGAATTGGCAAATCACCATATACTAAACCATTATAGTGTTCATCACCTTCGGAGAAGCCAGGATATTTACCAGAACCTTTATAATCGAATTTACCAGATTCTACTACTACACCAGCCAATGTTGTACCATGACCACCAAGGTATTTAGTAGCAGAGTGAACAACTACGTCAGCACCATGTTCTAATGGACGGAACAAGTATGGAGATGCAAATGTGTTATCTACGATCAAGATAATGTTGTGTTTATGTGCAATATCAGCTACTGCTTGTACGTCGATAAGGTTGATGCCAGGGTTACCAATGGACTCGATGTAAACAGCTTTTGTATTTTCATCGATAGCTGCTTCAAATTCCTCTAAGTTATCAGGATTTACAAATTTAGTTTCGATACCAAGACGTGGCAATGTAGCTGTGAACAAGTTGTAAGTACCACCGTACAAAGTGGAAGCTGCTACGATATTGTCGCCCGCATTAGCTACGTTCAAAATAGAATATGTAATCGCTGCGGAACCAGATGCTACTGCGATACCACCAGCACCACCTTCAAGTTGTGCCACACGAGCATCCAATACATCAGTAGTAGGATTGCCAAGGCGGGAATAAATGCCACCAGGATTAGTTAAGGCAAAACGACCTGCTGCTTCTTCTGCGTCTTTAAATACGAAAGATGTAGTTTGGTAAATAGGTACTGCACGCGCACCTGTTGGATCTACCGTTTGACCGGCATGTAATTGTAATGTTTCAAATCTGTATTGTTTACTCATTATGACAACTCCTTTATGTTAACTGTGAATTTAGTTCGTTGTTTATACCTAGTATAGTACTATGCTTTAAAAATTATGTCTACTATTTTTTATATGAACTTATCCATAACTTAAAACTATGGTGGGTTTTAAAAGTCACCAAGTAGTTTCAACCTACTCTAGCGAGCTAAGTAACTGTATAAATGAATGTACAGAAAAGCCCCTAGTAACTTCTAATTGACTAGTCCATATTAGAGACTATCAGAAGTAATTAGGGGCAATAGCTACATACGATAGTTTAGATATAGGCACCTAAATTTTTATCGCGTTCAAATTTCATTTTTTGAATTTGTTCAATAATGTACGGTGTTTCTTGGTAAACATAATAATTTAACCAATTTGTAAATAATAATGTACTTACTGAACGCCAGCGTACGATAGGACGTTGTTTTGGATCGTCGTTAGGAAAATAATTTTCAGGAACCGCAATATCCATACCTTTTTTGATATCCCGTTCATATTCACGATTGAGTGTATCCCAATCGTATTCGGCATGACCAAAGACAAAGATATGTTTATTGTCTAAGCTACGAACAATAGCTGCACCTGTTGGGTCAGAACCCGCTAAGAGTTCCAAATCGCGATTTTCCTTAATTTGTTGCAAGGAAACTGTCGTATGGCGGGAGTGTGGCATCCAGAACTTTTCATCGAAGCCACGTAAGAGTAATGGTCGATCATTGTAGATATCATGTTCGTACACGCCAAATAATTTCTCATCCATAATGGATTTATTAATACCAAAATGATGATACAAACCAGCTTGAGCGCCCCAGCAGATATAGAACGTAGAGTATACATGCTCTTCGCCCCAATTCATAATTTCTACTAGCTCAGGCCAATAGTCTACCTCTTCGAAAGGCATTAACTCTACAGGAGCCCCTGTAATAATCATGCCGTCAAAGAACTCGTCTTTTACCTCCTCAAAGGTACGGTAAAAAGTTTCTAAATACTGCTCATCTGTATTTTTTGATTTTCGAGATGCAGTATGTATTAAGGTTAAATTAACTTGTAATGGGCTATTACTAAGAGCACGTAAAATTTGAGTCTCTGTAATCTCTTTAGTAGGCATCAAATTGATTAACAGAATATTCAAAGGTCGGATTTGTTGATTTTCCGCCCGTTCTGTATCCATAACGAAAATATTCTCTTGAGCTAATTTCGTTATGGCCGGTAAATTTTTTATTACTTTAATAGGCATATTATCACCTCTACACACTAAACAATTTGATAACCTAATCTAAATAATCTAACTAATCTAAATAATCTAACCAATCTGATTAAAAGCCTCTAGCCTCGTAGGCACGGCGCCAAGCTTCAAGGCCTTCTTCCAATGTTTTACGAGGACACGCTACATTGATACGTTCAAAGTCTTCCCCATCTACACCAAACATGGAACCAGTATCAAGCCACAATTTAGCTTCATTGATAATCCATTCATCACGTTCTTTAGGACTTAATGGCAACTTGGAGCAATCTAGCCACATGAGATACGTCCCTTCTGGGCGATATACATGAATTTTCGGCATATAGTTTGCTACATAATCAATGGTGAATTGAATATTATCTTGAATGTACTCTTTCAACTCGTCGAGCCAAGGTGCCCCTACTTTGTAGGCCCCTTCACAGCCAACGATACCCATTGTATTTAATTGACTATAGCCAGCACGATCGATTTCTTTAATAAAGCGACGACGTAAGGAATCATTAGGAATGAAAATATTACTTACTTGTAAGCCGGCGATGTTGAAAGTCTTGCTCGGTGCAGTACATACGATACAGTGTTCTGCATAGCTTTCACCTAGATCAGCAAAGACCTTATGAGTATGCCCTTTCCAAACAAAATCAGCGTGGATTTCATCACTTACGATGAGTACATTATGTTTAATACAAATATCGCCAAGTCGTTTTAACTCATCCTCAGTCCACACCCGGCCTACTGGATTGTGGGGATTACATAATAGGAATAATGTTACATTTTCCTCAACGATAGCCCGTTCAATGCCCTCAAAATCAATGGTATACTTCTCTTCGCCTTTGATTAATGGCACATTGATGAGACGACGGTCATTATCATCAATCACCATACTAAATGGATAATACACCGGTTGATTGATAAGTACCCCTTCACCCTCCTTGGTGAAAGCGCGAACAGCCATAGCCAAGGCAAATACAATACCTGGTGTTTTAACGAGCCATTTTCGGTCTGGCGTCCAGTTAAAGCGCGTAGTAAACCAATTTTGTAGCACTTCAAAGTATTCATCATCGGATTCGGTATAGCCAAATACACCATGGTTCACACGGTCCAATAAGATTTGCTTTAACTCAGGAGGAACCTCAAAGTCCATGTCTGCCACCCAGAATGGCAACACATCGGCTGGTTTACCGCGTTTTACAGCAAAATCATATTTTAAGGATTTTGTGTGAGTTCTATCTAAAATTTGATCAAAATTATATTGTCCCATAGGAACTCCTTTATTTATTGAAAGCTTGTTCCAAATCCGCAATTAAATCATCTGTATCTTCAATACCTACAGATAGACGCAATAAGCGACGTGTAATACCTTTGCGCTCAGCATCTTCTGGTTTTAAATCTGGATGTGTTTGCGTTACAGGGTAGGTCAACAAGGACTCTGTACCACCAAGACTTTCAGCAAACTGAATAAGCTCAATGCCTTCCAATACTTTTTTGGCAGTTTCTTCGCTATCTACTTCAAAGGACAACATGCCGCCAAAGCCAGTCGTTTGGGCTTTATTAATTTCATAGCCTGGATGTTCTCGAAGGCCTGGGAATAATACCTTTGTAACCTTAGGTTGTTTTTTGAGCCATTCCGCAAGAGCAATGGCATTCTTTTGGTGTTGTTCCATACGAAGGGCCAATGTTTTGACGCCGCGGATTACGAGCCAACTATCCATTGCAGATAAGCAAGCACCTACAGTTTTATAAGTTAGACGCAATTTCGCAGCCAATTCATCGTCTTTTACAATGGTAAAACCAGAAATAACATCGTGATGACCACCGATGAATTTTGTACCACTATGAACGACAATATCTGCACCTAATGTTAAAGGTTTTTGGAAATATGGACTCAAGAATGTATTGTCGATGATTACAAGCGCATTACGCTCATGGGCTAATGCGCAGAGAGCACGAATATCAGTAATCTCCATCATAGGATTTGTTGGTGTTTCAATATATACAGCCTTTGTATTCGGTTTGAAAGCTGCTTTCACCGCATCAAGATCAGATGTACCTACATAGGTAAACTCGATGCCATTTTGTTCGTAAATATTTGTGAACATACGGATAGAGCCACCATATAAGTCATCGCCTAAAATGATATGGTCTCCAGGGGAGAATAGATGGAATACTGCGTCTACCGCTGCCATACCAGAAGAAAATGCCAATGCATCTTTACCGTCTTCAAGGCCTGCAATCAATTGTTCCAAACGATCTCGTGTTGGATTAGATTCACGCGTATATTGGTAACCTGTTGTATCACCCAACTTTGGATGGGAAAATGTACTAGACATATAAATTGCAGGGGAAATTGCACCAGTGCTATCTGGTCTACCGCTGCCATGAACGCATTTTGTATTAAATTTCATTCCAATCAACTCCTCATATTTGTATACAATATGTTAATTATAAAAGTAGACAATGACTAAGGTCAACAAAAACGGGCACTCATACTGTATGAGTGCCCTTAAAAAGTCATATCTATTTTGAATGGCTTGCCATAACTATAAGTTAAGTTAGACTAATTTTTAGTACGTTTTGTAATAAGTAGAGCCAAAATAATGCCCAAAGAAGATGTTACCAATTGAGGCCAACTAGATACAAATAACATAGTATTTACAATCTTCGGTGGGAATTGGAATAGAGAAAAGAACAAAGAATAACCACCAAAAAGAACACCAGCTTTTACCAAGGCCGCCACGATAATAAGCAATACCTTCGGTTTATATTGTAACCAGTACGCTACGAATACATAGGCTGTCGTGCCAAGAGCGGTAATCAAAATAAACGGTGGCAACGGCAACATGCCTTGTAAATGTGCTACTACAGGTGCAATCCAAGCAATAACAAGGCCATTTTTCCAACCATAGCGCCATGTGGCGAGTACAAATGTAGCAGATGTAATAGAGCCGATGAGGAACATACTCACCTGATTAGGAATAAATGGAAAAATGAGACGCAAACTTTGCGCCAATAAGGCTACGGCCAACAATAGACCTGTGCCCGTAATAGACTTTGTGGACATAAGAACCTCCTACTATACGATATAGATTTTACAAGAGGTACCTACCTCATATTTCAAATTAAGCCTCTACAAAATATAGACGCGCTCGATCATACACCCAATTATACACATACGTATAACCTAAGATAACCAATGTCATCGTTATATCCGTCATAAAAGCCATCCAAAAGCTCATCTGCATCATGTACATAATAATTGGCACCGTTGCAATCATAAATAAGCCTTCAAATAACACAGCATGAACCGTACGAATGATTGGGCCTCGCGCTAATCGATCACCTGGTACTAGTTTATCAAAAATCCAATTAAACACAAAATTCCAAACCATAGCTAGTAAGGAAAAAATAACCATTAATACAAACGGCTGTCCCTCATGCGGAACAAACTGCATTACCAAACAACCAATTAAAATACAACCAAGCTCATATAAAATCGACTGCACCACACGCTCTGAAGTAGACATAATAATAAACACCTCCAGCAGACATAACAATAAACACCTCTACCAGAAATCTAGATAAGAAATTTACTATTACATCACTATTATATTTATTTTTTTAGATTTGTCGAGTTTTGTGGAGTATTGCCATTTCAGAATAAAAAGAAGCCGCATTATATCTACTAAGCGACTTGCCCTCCTGAAGTGAGCTATGCCATTTTCGGATATAAGGAAAGCCCCTCGTAGCGTTCTGTAAGCTCGACTTACAATGGATGGAGAGCGAGCAGAATGCTACGAGGGGCTCTATTTAATTATCCTAAAAGTGGCATTACGAACTGAATCCATGGAATCCCCACTACGATAAAGATAGCGAGGTAGATAATCCCAAAGATAGCGCCTAATTTCCAGAATTCAGGACCTTTGTTATAGCCACTAGCAAACCAAATTGGGCTGTGACCAGTACCATATGGTGTAAGGATACCCATAATCCCCATTGGTACTAACAGAATTAACATAACTTGAGCTGGATCAACACCAGGAATTTGAAGAATTAGAGTAGCAAACAAGCCTACCATAGCTGTTACATAAGCAGTGCCAGAAGCAAAGAAGTAACGAAGCAAGCAGAATGCTAATAACAAACCAAGAACTGCCATTGTAGGATCTAAAGAAACCAAAGAACCACCAGCAGATTTAGCAAGCCAGTCTAAGAAGCCTACATTTTTAAGGCCAGAAGCCATAGGTACGAGTGTAGCAAACCAAGTCAAAACATTCCATGCTGGTTTGTTAGCAAGGAAGTCTTGCCAAGTCATAATCTTAGTAAAAATCATCAAAATAATAACAATCAAAGCTGTTGTTGTAGGGTTTACTTTGAATGTAGAAGCACCAATCCACAACACAAGAGCCAATACAGAAATTAAGGCCATAAAGATTTCACTGCGTGTCATGGAGCCTAGTTTCTTATACTCATCCTTTGCCCAGGCTGCAATTTCAGGAGAACCTTTTACCTCTGGTTTGCAGAATACATAGGTCAACAATGGAGTGATGATGAACAAGATAAGGCCTACTGGCAAGAATGCGAGGAACCATGTGCCCCAGTTCGCCGCTACGATACCAGATTTAGCAGACAATTCTAGAGCCAATGGGTTTGGCGCTGCACCAGTCAAGAAGATAGAACTAGACACACATGTAGTTGCCAAGGCGACCCAGTTCAAATAGGAACCAATTTTACGAGGGTTCTTATCTGGATAGGAGTCAAACATCGGACAAATACTAGATACGATTGGATAGATCGTACCACCAGAACGAGCCGCGTTACTTGGGATGAACGGCGCCAATACAAGGTCCGTAATAGCGATAGCATAACCAAGACCTAAAGAGGACTTACCAAGCTTTGCTACGAGGAACAATGCAATACGGCGGCCAAGGCCAGAGTTTTCATAACCAATACCAATCATGAAAGCGGCAAAGATCAACCACACGATAGCATTAGAGAAACCACTAAGGCCCCAGCTGATAGCTTGCGCATCAGTAATCGCCTTAGCGACACCAGTTGCTTTATCTACCACAGGGGCAGGACCAACCTTAAACAACATAGACACGGTAACAGCAATGATACCGATGAAAGCTGGTGGGATTGGTTCTAAAATCAACCCTACCACGAGGCCAGCGAAAATACTTACATAAATCCAAGAATTTGCGCTAAGACCTTCAGGAGCACCGATGAGCCATACAATAATAGCTACTACAAGCGGTGCGAATAATTTCCAATTCAACTTCATTAGAAACTCTCCTTACTACTTCAAAACAAAAATTACAAAAAAATGCTTATTTAGTATATCAAAAATTTTAATAAGATGATATAAACTTAATCATAACACTTATTAATTGATAATAAACTTTTAGTAATAAATTTCATCCTACTAGATAATTTTAATTTTATGCAATATAATATAAATATCAAAAATTATTGATTTATCAAAAGAATTCACATGAAACCATTTATGCATTATATAAAACCCTTATGGTTTCCTGCTGCCATAGTATCGCTTCTTTCCTTACTCACCGTGGCAGGCACATTATATATACCAACATTAACGGCAACCATCATCAATGATGGTGTCCTCAAAGGCGACCTAGAGATGATTACCAGCTCTAGCATAAACATGCTTGTTGTGGCACTACTAACCGTCCTATCCGCTATTCTAGGCGTTGCTATGAGTGCTCATATCTCAGCATCTGTAGGCAAGGTATTGCGTGACGATCTAGTAAAAGCATTACAATGCTTTTCACTCCGCGACTTTACGCACTTTGGTACCGGCACCATATTGATGCGCACAAGCAGGGACGTAGAAAAAATTCAATCTGTTCTCGGAGAAGGTTTAAATATGATTCTCCCTATGCCACTCATGATTTGCGTCGGTCTAGGACTTACCTTCTATAAGAGCTGGCAACTAGGTATCGTCATCCTTGCCGTTATGGCTTGCATGATACTTACCATTATCTTTATTGAAAGTCGCGCCTTGCCAATTATCAAAGCTATACAATTAAAGCTAGATGATATTACTGATCTAGTCCGAGATCATATCGTAGGTATGCCTGTTATCAGAGCTTTCAATAGGAGAACCTACGAAAACGACAAGGAATTTGTTATTTTTACAGAGTCCGCACAACTGAACAAAAAACTGCGCCAAACCTTTGCCATCGGTTTACCGACGATACTCATTCTATTTAATATGAGTACCGTAGCTATTCTCTGGTTCGGCGGCTATAATGTCAGCATGGGCTCCCTACAAGTTGGTGATATCATGGCTGTTATCGAGTATGCAAACCTCATCCTATTGAGCATGCTCATGGCCATATTCGTAATCATCGACATCCCGGAAGCTATCGTGTGCTATGCTCGTATTCGTGAGTTGTTAGAACACGAAAATACCGATACATTCCCTGAACCATATGCTAGTAGTATTACCAATTCAATGTCTCAATCTACTAAGCATTCTACTAATCAAGGAAGCTACCAAACCTCTACAGGAACAGGAACCGCAACCGCAACCGCAACCGCAACCGATAATACCCCACTTTTGGAATTTCGCAACGTTACCTTCCGTTACGATAATGCTGAGTCCCCTGCACTTGAAAATATCTCCTTTAAGGTATATCATGGCGAAACTTTAGCGATTATGGGCGATATCGGTTCCGGTAAAAGTACAATCACTAACCTCATCCCCCGCCTCTTCGCCATCGAGTCTGGAGATATTCTCTTTAAAGGTAAATCCATTTATGAGTGGAATGTGGATGACTTGCGAGCTCATATTGGCTATGTACCGCAAAAGGCTTATTTGTTTACCGGAACTATCGATATGAACGTTCGATATGGAGCCGCATCAGGACAAGTACTGTCTGTAGAAGATGTAGAAAATGCATGCCACTTGGCTAAGGCAGATGAGTTTATCAATCGTCTCGACGGTGGTTACCAGTATACGGTTTCTCAAGGTGGTACCAATCTATCTGGTGGTCAACGGCAACGCCTTGCCATGGCTAGAGCCTTAGTGCGTAAACCTGATTTATTCATATTCGACGATAGCTTTTCCGCCCTAGACGGCACTACAGAACGTGCTGTTCGTACAGCGCTACAGGAGGAGTTACAAAAGGACAATCGGCCAGCCCTCATTTCTGTGGAGCAAAAGGTAAGTGCCGCAAAAAAAGCAGACCATATTCTAATCATCAACAGGGGTCAAGTTGCAGGATATGGTACACATGACGAGCTAGCAACTACCTCTACTGTATATCAACAGATTTTAGCATCTCAGGAGGTGACAGCATGAGCCCATTACGTCGTTTCCTAATCGAATCTAAAAGCCAATGGGGCTGGCTTGCGCTCCTCATCTTAGCACTTATTACTGCGGCTATATTTGAGGTCTCCGCTCCAGTGTTACTTGGTAAAGTGGTAGATGCTATTGTTAGTGGATTACAAACAGATCAAGATATCAATACTATCTTTACCTCTATTGATACAATCATCCTCTGACTTATTGCCATCTATAGTGGGCATGCCTTATTCACCTACTTTGGGGAATACGTGATGGCCTCTATCGGTTCAAAGACAGTACTCGCTTTACGTACACGCATGAGTACTCATTTATACTCATTGCCTATCGAGTACTTTCACGATCACCAGCGGGGCGATTTATTAAGCCGCCTTACGTCTGATTTAGATACTGTAGCAGAAACAATCGGTAGAGGTGTACCAGGCCTCGTATCCGCCATTATCGGCATTATTGGTGCTACTGCTATGATGCTTTGGATTAGCCCTATATTAGGGGCCTCCATTATCGGTATTATACTGGTCGGCATCGTATGCTTAACGTGGCTATCTAAACGAGCGCGCCGCGTGTACCTTAGAAATCAGAATGCCTTAGGCGCTTTCAATAGTGGCATTGAAGAAATCGTTGTAGGAAAACCAATCATTCAAACCTTTAGCCTAGAAGATACTACGACGAATCAAGCACAGGTGCTGAATGAAAATCTATTTAAAAGTATGCGAAGCGCTGCTTTTACCAGTCAGCTCGTAGAACCTCTTGTAAAATTTCTAAATCAATTCACCTATTGCCTCGTCGCTATTCAAGGGGGCCTCATGGTGTTGCGTGGGTCCATTTCTATCGGTGATATCCAGGCCTTCTTCCTCTATGTAGGCCAAGTATCGGATCCTCTATCTCGCAGCTCCTATATCATGACAAAATTTCAAGAAACTGCCGCCGCCCTAGGCCGTATTTATGAGGTCATAGATACACCATCTGAAATCGATAATGGAAAACTTGTGTTATCTAATAGTAAATCCCCTATTAACACAGATACGATTGGCTCGGATTCCTCTATAATGGGTAATACCTCGAATTCTATAACGCATACAGGCACTATCGACTTTGAACATGTTGATTTTGGCTATACCCCCTCTAATGTATTTATGAAGGATATCAACATTCACATTCCTGGTGGATCCATGGTAGCCATTGTAGGCCCTACGGGAGCTGGTAAATCAACCTTGGTGAACCTCATCATGCGCTTTTACGATATTATGAAAGGCCGTATCACCATTGATGGCATCGATATTCGTGATGTATCTCGTGAAAGCTTACATAATACGGTAGGCATGGTATTGCAAGATGCATGGATTTTCACAGGCACTATTGCTGATAACATCGGCTACGGTAAGCCAAATGCTACTCGTCAGGAAATCGAATATGTAGCAAAGCTTGCCATGGCAGATTACTTTATCCGTACCTTGCCAAATGGTTATGATACAGTGCTCAAACAAGGTGGTGATGACCTATCTCAAGGTCAACGCCAATTAATTACCATCGCGCGTGCCTTCTTGGCAGACCCTAGCATTCTTATCCTCGACGAAGCAACGGCTAACGTAGATACCCGCACCGAGCTGGAGGTTCAAAAAGCCATGAACACCCTCCTCAAAGGTCGAACTAGTATCGTTATCGCCCATCGCTTATCAACAATAAAAAATGCCGATTTCCTACTAGTTGTAGAAAACGGCACCATCGTAGAACAAGGGACACACCACGAACTCATCAAACGCGGTGGTCACTATAAAGAACTATACAAAAACTATGTAGCAGGAATAAGTATATAAAATTCAGGATTGCCATTAACATCAATGTGAGGGGTTCCATATCCATCATTGATATCTTTCGTCATTTCATATATAGTAACCATAGAAGCAGAATTACTGGTCTGACTACCTGTACCTTTATGTACAGCAGCAGCAGTAATTCTGCTTTTTTTTATAATATATAATTTCATATAAATTAAAATCATTAGGTGAAACCCTTATTTTATTCAAACCTTGTTCCGTAGTTAACCTAATAGCACCTAAATCAAAATCATGTGACGCCCCATGACACGCAGCTTAATAGTACTGATAATTATATTGTTTTTGAAGCTTGTCTAAATCTTTTTCGTTTAGTATACTATTGTTAATCATAAACTGATTAACACTCATTTGTCCGCTTGATTGGACGTTATTGACTGTTAGTTGGTTTATTTTTTGTATTACCATACAATAGAATTATAGGAAAAAAGAACCACCGATAAGCTGCAACTTATCGGTGGTTCTCTTATTTATTCACCTTTTGGTACGAACCATAGGCCATTGTTATTTTTTTCCATGTAGTCTTTGAATTCTTGAGAGTGGTAAGCTGCTACGATGTCTTTTGCCCATTGTGCATCTTTGTTTTTCTCATTAACTACAACTTGTAACAACCATTGTGGCAATACGTCTTCATTTGCCAATGCAGATTTAGGATCAATTTTTGCATTATAGATAATAGCGCCTGTAATAACGATATAATCGAAGTCAGTACGTACAGAAGGAATTGTAAGGGATTTCATTTCTGTAAATTTAAGATGTTTAGGATTTTCAATAATATCTGCTTGAGTTACTGTTGCTAAATCTTTGTTAGGATCAAGCTTAATCCAACCAATTTTTTGCAATAACGCATAAGCACGAGCCATGTTGGATGCATCATTAGGTACAGCAATAGTGTCGCCATCTGCTACTTGATCTAAAGATGTTTTAGAACCACTAAAGATACCTGCTGGTACTGTTGGAATTGGTGTTAATGCTACAAGATGACCATTTTGTTTTTCGTTAAAGTTTTTCATGTATGCTGTATGTTGTTCAACGTTAAAGTCAACCTCACCATCACTTAACACTTGGTCAGCTTGTACCAAATCAGACATATCTACGCCTTTAAAGGTATAGCCTTGTTTCTCCAAAATTGGTTTTACACCTTTTTCAAACAATTCAGAGTAAGGACCCTGAGATTTACTGTAGGTTAATTCTTTTTTAGCACCATTATCGCTATTATTAGAACCGCAGCCTGCGATAAAAGCTACGCTGAATACTAATGCTGCACCAAGGGCAAGAAGCTTTTTAAATTTCATAGTATTTTCTCCTATATTTTCACAATCAATATAACTAAAATCTATTTCATCAAATTAGGAACGACGCGCACGACGTGCAAAATAGTTACCTATTGTTTGAATAATTTGAACAAAAATAATCAAAATAACTACGGTAAATAACATCAATGGGAAGTTCAACCGTTCATAACCATAGGTGAGAGCCAAATCACCTACACCACCAGCACCAATAGCACCAGCCATAGCAGTAGCACCTATTAGACCAATAGTACCCGTTGTAATAGATAAAATAAGCGAACCCTTTGCTTCTGGTAAAAGGAAATGCCAAATCACTTCAAAATGAGAGGCTCCCATCGATTGTGCAGCCTCGATAATGCCTTTATTAACCTCTAAAATAGAGTTCTCAAAGAGTCGAGCAAGATAAGGTGCAATGAATATAACAAGTGGTACAATAGCCGCTGTTGTACCAACACGAGTACCTACAATCATCTTAGTTAACGGTAATATAAACACCATCAAAATGATAAATGGTACAGAACGCACAATATTAACAATTGTATTTGTAATAGTATAAACAATGCTATTTTTAACGATACCATTAGGATTTGTTACTACTAGTATAACTGCGATAATTAGACCTAATACAGTACCAATGAATAGAGATAGGAACACCATATATAATGTCTGTTCTGCAGCTAATAATAACTGCGATCCTGGAACACCAAGTTCTTGCATGAAGAAATCCATTATAGTGTCACCTCCTGCCATTCAATACCTTGAGCAACAAGATACTCTTTTACCTTGCCCACCTCAAGATCATCGCCAATAAACTGAACAATGAATATACCAAGTACAGTATGTTCTAACTCTGTTACCGTAGCAAATAATACACTCGTTTCTAAATCAAAGGTTTTATTAATATGATATAGAACATTATCTGTCGTATTATTTCCTAAGAAATGCATCTTAAGAATTGTGTATGGCCTTTTATCACAAGCTAATGTATGTTTCACTGTTGATGGAATTTCATCAGGAATGACAGTTCTAACAAATCGCTTTGTTGTTTCGTGTTTAGGTTTACTAAACACCTCAAGTACAGATCCGCTCTCTATGAGCTTTCCATGCTCCATAACTACAACGCGATTACATATTTTCTGAATTACATCGATCTCATGAGTTACAATAATAACTGTTACTCCTAGTTCCCGATTAACACGTTCTAGTAATTGTAATATAGATTCTGTTGTATCAGGATCTAAAGCGCTAGTTGCTTCATCACAAAGCAATATGGATGGATCTGTAGCTAGCGCACGAGCAATACCAACGCGTTGTTTTTGACCACCAGATAATTCTCCAGGATATGCATTTGCTTTATCGCCCAAATCAACAAAGTCTAACAAGGTTTTAACCTTCCTATCAATTTCTGATTTAGGAACCTTATTTAGAATCAATGGAATCGCAACATTATCATACACAGATTTAGCATTCAATAAATTGAACTGTTGAAACACCATGCCGATGCGCTTACGCACCTTTCTAAGCTCATTAAAACTTAAATCATTGATATTCACACCATCTATTTCAACATGACCAGAGGTAGGTACCTCTAAGGCATTAATCATGCGAAGCAGTGTAGATTTACCAGCTCCACTAAAGCCAATAATGCCAAATATATCGCCTTTTTCTATGGTAAAGTTTACATCAGATAATGCAGTAACCTTTTGCTTATTAACGTCAAACTCTTTCGTTACATTTCGTATAGCAATCACTGTACCACCTCTTTCCCTACACATTAGTAGGAATTAATATTTTTCTAAAACATATCTTTAAGGTATGTTTTAATTGTATACTTAGATTACTACAATTTATAATAACTGTCAAACACAAAAAGAACCTCAACAAAAATGTTGAGGTTCTTTTCGTATCTATATACTTTTGGTCCTTTACATCAAACCTATCATCTATATCGATTAAACAAGAACAATGATCCTAGTATAATGGGCGCTCCAATATAGAGTCCCATATTAGGATATTCGCCTAATAAAAAGGCGGCTACTACGGCTGCCACGATTGGCGAGATATACATAAAATTAGTTACATCTGAAACTTTTTCAGCATGTTCAAAAGCATAGCTCCAGAATACGAATCCTAATGCACTGGAAAAGAATGCTAGGTATACCA
>OCPN01000061.1_pt1 | contig 57479 bp, 48 predicted proteins | sample 1476971 | NCBI WGS metagenome assembly OCPN01 (sample SAMEA2580251, study PRJEB22360) | human gut metagenome | biome: human gut; feature: human-associated habitat; material: faeces | place: Denmark | collected 2008/2010
CAAACTTTCCTTCTTTTTTATAAATCTCTTTATTACGAGCAATATAAAAGTTATACACAAATCTTGATACACCAATAGTTCGGTGTATTTTAGACTTTTGTTCATCAGTAGGATTAATTTCTATCTTGTATGCTCTTTTCAACTTCTTCATCCTCTCTAACCTTTTTATTAAAACTTTAATAACTTCATCTACTATTATTCCTTTATCATTATAATATTATCTAAGAAATTTAACTTGATTTTTTAAATCACATTTTAGGTTAGAAGTTGAAACTAGTGTATAAATAACTATTTTTCTACTATCTGTTTCTTTACCTATTCCTATATACTCAAGATAATGTTCATAAGTTTAGTATCTTCTATTTGTAGGAGTTCTAAATGCCTTTAATTTTCCGTCATTATCCCATCTTTGCAATGTAATAAATGATACATTTAATAATTCTGCAAATTCTTTAGGCTTATAATGTTTACTCATATAATCACATCATTTTGTGACTATATCATATTAGACTATATTTGATTATATCTTTATCAATTAATTAGCATCTCCTTTTTTCTATTTTAGCATCCTAATAAAACCCATAAATACCAAATAAAAAAAGTTAATACTTTATTCAAATCAAGAATAAAGCATTAACTTATAACTTTTATTTTCAACTTTTTAATTTTCTCTAATCTATTTTAATTTATATCTAAAATTACTAATACATATTTAGTCTTACTTTTTATTTAAATACGCTCTATTAAAAATTTAAATATGTTTTTTAGCTATTGAATTATATAAAAAATAACCAAGTAAAACTCCAATTATACTTATCACCCAATAATCTATTCCAATATAAATTATTGGTATAGAAATTAATCCAAAACTTAATATTAATTCTAATATAGGAACTATAAAATAAACTATAGAAGCTACCAATACACAGCCAGCTATATTATTAAATTTTCCTTTTAGAAATGCTGGATAAAATCCTAAAGGTATAAATAAAATCAATCTAATAATTATCCATTTCATAAGATATCCTATAGTTATTCCCCTATTCATTAATTCAATATAACTTTTAAAAGGAATTAAGTCTACTTGAAAATTAACATTTGAGCTTCCTCCAACTTCTATAGGGAATATATACCACCCAACTAGAAATATAAAATAATTAGCAAATAAAAATTTATATAATTCCTTTTTCCAATCTATATCATATTTTATACCCTTTACTTTATAATATATTAAAACTCCACCTCTAATTATTATATACATTGGAACAGCAATAATTATTAAAGCTAGCAATTTTATATAATCAAATCTCATAAATATTAAATGGGTAAAGAAAGCTATAAGTATTATTAATGAAATTCCCACTGTATATAGCAGTGGTTTTACCCCTCTTTCCACTACAGTTTTTAGTTCTCCTCTAATTTCATTTATTTCTCCAAATCGTTCTAAAGCAATCTTAATACTCTCTTTTTCACTAAACCCTTCTAATTTTAATTCTTCTACAGATTCTATTAAATGAGTTCTCATAGTTTCCTTTATCTCTTTATTTTCTTTTGAAATTCCATCAATATTCTTATATAAAGAGTCAATATAATTATCTATCTCTCTCATTTTATTCTCCCCCCAAAAAAATATTCATAATACTCTTTAGAAATTCCCATTCACTCTTTTTTTCTTTTAGATAATTAACTCCATCCTCTGTAATTTTAAAATATTTTCTTCTTCCACCACCACTTTTACAATCACCCCAGTATGATATTACAAGTCCTAATTTTTCTAACCTTTTTAAAACAACATATAAGGTTCCATCCTTGACCTCAAAGGCTTCTTTACTATTTTCTCTAATTAATTTTGAAATCTCATACCCATATAAATCTTTTTCTTGTAAAAGTGATAATATTATACTTTCCACATGTCCTTTTATAATCTCTTTATTAAGTTCCAATATTATCCCTCCCAAGTATAATTATACCATAAAGTACTCTATAGTATAGAATACTTTATGGTATAATTCACAAAAACATAATAAAAAAAAGCTGTATTCCAAATAAGAATACAACTTCTTTTTATATTAACTATTAACTTTATCTGATTTTAAACTTTTCTCTAACTTTTTAAGAGTTATTTGATGAAGATAATACCTATACATCTGAATTATTTCTAAACTATTATATTGGCTTAAGTCATCAATTATATCTTTATTATTACCATTAAAAAGTAGTCCTAAAGAATATCTTAAATAAACATTGCAATAAACCTCAAAATATATAAATTCATATTTGTACTTTTCTTCATCATAATCATATTTTGGATCATTACATAAAGACTTTGCTTCTTCTGATAAGCTTGACCATATTCCTACAAAATCATTATAATCTTTTGGAAAGTTTTTTTTCTTAAAAAATTCTTGAAATTTTTCTTCTACTAAAGCTCTTAAACATTTTAAATATCTTACTTCCCCATGTAAATTTTCTGATACAGACATTCTTAACCTTAAGGAATCTTTTAAATCTCCCTGAATTTGATCATCTGTAGATGCCAAAATATTTTTTATTATTCTCTGTAAGTTCTCAATTCTCTCCTCCATAAAAATCCCCTTTTAATCATTAATAAAATTTATAACTGAAGCATTCATATTATTAATTTAAATAGATTTTATTTTTTTAATCTTATTTAGATTTAATATGATTTTTTAATGCATTCATTGCCATAATATACCCATATTCACCAAATCCGCTTATCTGCCCAATACAAGCTGGAGCTGTAACTGATTTATGTCTAAACTCTTCTCTTTTGTGAATATTGCTTAAATGCACTTCAACAGTTGGTATTTCAACGCCTTTTAAAGCATCATAAATAGCTATGCTATAATGTGTGTACGCTCCAGGATTTATGATTATTCCATCATATTTTTCAAAGTATGCATTATGAATAAAATTAATTATTTCTCCCTCTATATTGCTTTGTAAGCAGTTTACCTCTAACCCTAATTCTTTTCCTTCTTCTTTTATATAATCAATGACCTGATTAAAATCTTTAGCACCATAGATTTCTTTTTCTCTAATCCCCAGAAGATTTAAATTAGGGCCATTTATAACCATTATTTTCATAATATCTCTAACCAAATTATTAATTTTTTCTTTGGTTAAAATCCACCTACTTTCCATTTAGGATTTTTAATAGAATACTACTATTAAAAACAAACTTTTTCATAGAAAATTTCACAAGTTTATTTAATAATAACTTCTTGAAAGATTATAATTTATAATCTTAAATCTCTGAAAAAATTCTTATCTATAAAAAAACTATTCTTTCTCTTGTAAACCAAACTCAGAAATAGCTTTAACTATTTCCCTAATAGCCTCTTTAGTAGTACCATCATTTATAATTTCTATATCACTATGCTTTTTATATAAATCAATTCTATCTCTATATAAATTAGTAAGTCTTTCTTTGCCATCCCATAAAAGAGGTCTTCCTTCTGTGTCTATATCTTCCATAATTAAATCTAAAGGTCTGTTTATAAAAACAGTTATAAACTCCTTAAAATTCCCCATATTTTCTTCTCTTGTAACTATTCCGCCACCAGAAGATATAACCACATTTTTTAAGGTTGATAAAAGTTCACAACTTTTACTTTCTAAATCTCTAAAAACCTCTTCTCCCTGAGCAAAAAGTTCTTTTATTTCTTTTCCTGTACTTCTTTCTATGAATTCATCCATGTCTAAAAAATTCATCTTTAATACTTTTGAAAGCTCTCTTCCTATGGTTGTTTTTCCTGCTCCAGGCATTCCAATTAAAAGTACTCCTCTTTTTTTCATATCCTAATCCCCTTTTTGTATTTTACCCAACAATATTATTTAAACTTTTAAAATTAATTTTAGTTTTTATTCCTATTTTAAATCAGTAATCATTTATAATAATACCTAGAAATAATTACTGTTTTAAAAAGAAACTCTTAATTTATTAATTATAAAATTAAGTATAATTTAAAAATGTAATCTATACTTATTTTATATCATATTTGGCTAAATTTAGTATTCGAATTAACATTTTCTTATTACAAAATTAACTTTAAAATCTACATTTCAATTCTTCATATATATCTTCTTCTGTAGACTTATCTACTTTTATTCCATTCCAAATCTCTTCAGCTTTAACCCCTTGTCCAACTAACATAAATAATCCATCCACTGTTTTAAGACCATTGTCCTTAGCCATTTTTAAAAACTTAGTTTCTAAAGGATTATAAACTATATCCACAGCAACCTTAAACTTTTTAATTACCTTTTCTGAAACAGCTACTGAATTTATATTAGGATACATTCCACAGGGAGTTGTATTGATTAACGCAAACTCTTCATTAATTTCTTCAAGCTCACCATAACTCATAAAATTAATATTGAAATCTTTAAATTTTTTAAAAGCTTTCTCTCTATCCCTAGAAACCAAAACTATTTTTTTAGCTTTGCTATCCTCTAAATATTTTAAAATACTTCTAGCTGCTCCCCCTGCTCCTAAAACAAAAAAGCTATTTCCTTCAATATTAACCTTTGCTCTTTCTAGCATTTTACCAAATCCATAATAATCAGTGTTATAACCATAGGATTTTCCATCTTTTATTAAAATAGTATTTACTGCTCCTATAGCTTTGGCCTCATGTGAAATAATATCTAGCTGATCCATAACCTTCTCTTTATATGGTATTGTAACATTGGCTCCCTTTACTCCTAAGCATTTTAGACTTTCTACAATATTATTTTCAAAATCTTTTTTTACAGAAAAAAGATTATATAATCCATCTATATTATTATCTTTAAAAACTTTATTATGTATCTCTGGAGATAAACTATGTCCTAACTTCTCACCTATTAATCCAAATAACTTCAAAACTCCACCTCCTTAATCTTTACAATTTAATTCTAACAAAAACATTGAATAAAGATAAAACTCTTACACTATACAATAATTAAGATTTAAACTTTAATAATAAAACTCCATAATTAATTCATAATTCTATGATTAAATTACCATACAAAACTTATAATAATCTTTTTACATCCCCTGTTGAAAGATTAATAATAATTTTAAGTTTTTGTTTAAATATCCAAAACCAAATACACAAGTTCATGTAAGACACTTAGTTACCCTACTAGGTGTCTTTTACATTTTAAATAGTATTTTATAAAAAGCTCTAGCTTTTTAATCATAGAATATTTATTAAGTAAATTATTTATATATTTTTCACCTTATAAAATATAATAATAAAAATCACTTCTACAACAATTAAAAATGCCCTTATGGCAAAATTAGTAGTAATTAACGTATATATAAGAGTTATTACCATTACCAATTTTAAAAATTTAATCAAAGCTTTAATTTCCAAATTTGATACCCTCTTTTTCTATAGTAATTATTTGTTGACAATCATTATTCTACTCTCTTATCCATTTTCTATAGGGTATTTCAAAAAAAGTTTATGCTTTATTAAAATAAATGGATGTCCTGTTAATTTGACACCCATTATTATTAACATTTTAAAATTACGCTTTTTTATAACATACTAAAATCCTATAATCGCCTATTGAATCTCTTAACCCCTCTAAAATATCTTTTCCCTCTAATTCTAATTAAATTATTCTCTATTATTTAATTAAGGCCTCTTCTCTAAATAATCCTTTTTCCCACTTAAAATACAATTTTATTTCATTTTACTTAATGAAAATTTCTCTCATACCTATTTTATATTGTTGATATTCTTTACTTATATCCATTAATGCATGAAGCATCTCCTCTGCATAAGGTAAAAGTTCTTTATTTTTTACTCGACTTAGATTTTTCTCTATAACTTGATTTTCTCTATCTTTATGAAAAATTTCCATATTATTTTCTTTTTTGTATCTTGCAACATCCAAAACAACATTCATTCTTTCTTCAAAAAGTTTCATAAGTTCCCCATCTATTCTATCGATTTCTTTCCTACATTGAGCTAACTTGTCACTCAAAAATTTCACCTCTTTTCTTTTAACTTCTTTACTATGTTTTAAGTAAATACTAATTTAATCTAGAACTTTGATAAAGTGAATCACTTTGAAATATTTTAAAATATAGTAGACAAAGATTAACTTTAATTAATATCCTATTATCATAAAAGTCTACTATACTTTAAACTTTTTATTTTATTAACTCTAATATAGAAATAGCTGCAATGGCCTCTATAACAACTAAGGCTCTTTGAACTATACAAGGATCATGTCTACCATTTACACTTAGAACTTCCTCTGTCATATTTTTTATATTTATAGTTCTTTGTTCCTTAGAAATAGATGGTGTAGGTTTTATAACAACTCTGAATATAACTGGCATTCCATTTGATATTCCACCAGTTATTCCTCCATTATTATTAGAGTATGTCTTAACTTTTTCATCTTCTATGAAATATTCGTCATTTGCTTCTGAACCTTTCATATTTGCAAAGTCAAAACCTGCTCCAAATTCAATTCCCTTTACAGCTGGCACTGAAAAAGCTAAATGAGCTATGGTACTTTCTAAAGAATCAAAGAATGGATTTCCTATACCAGCCTCTAATCCTACTATGGCGCACTCAACAATTCCTCCAATAGAATCTCCTTCCATTCTATATGAAGTAATCTCTTCCTTAATTTCTTCTATTTTATTTGTATCTATTACTGGAAGTTCTTTAGTTAAAAGTTCTTCTAAATCTTCTTTCTTTAAATTTAATGCATCAAAGGAAGAATCCTTAACTTTTCCAACTTGCTTAATATGAGAACCAATAGTTATACCTTTTTCCTTAAGTATTTCCTTAGCTAAGGCTCCAGCAAAAACTAATGGAGCTGTTATTCTTCCTGAGAAATGTCCTCCCCCTCTATAATCATTAAAGCCATTATATCTTATGTATCCTGGGAAATCTGCATGGCCTGGTCTCATTACATCTTTTATTTTTGAATAATCCCTAGATCTTTTATCTGTATTTCTTATTATCATTGAAATAGGAGCCCCTGTGGTGATTCCATTAAATATTCCACTTAAAATTTCTGGTTTATCCCCTTCTTTTCTTTGAGTTGATAAACTATTTCTTCCTGGTGCTCTTCTTTCCATATCTTTTTCTATGTTATCCATATTTATTTTTATTCCAGGTTCTATTCCATCTATTACTATTCCTATTCCTTCTCCATGAGATTCTCCAAATATAGATAATTTTATTTTATTACCCCAAACTCCTCCCATTTCCTTGCTTTTAAAGCTTCTTATCTCTAAAAGCTTCCTCCTTTCTGTTGAATATTTTATATATTATTCTTCTCTTAAAATTCCACTTAAGCTCTTAAAATCTTCCCAAAATCCTGGATAAGATTTTTTAACACAATCTGGTTCTCTTATAATAACCTCTTCCTTGCATCTTGTAGAAGCAATAGCTAAACTCATAGCTATTCTATGATCTTTATGGCTATATACTTCTCCTCCTATTAACTCTTTAACTCCATTTATTATAAGTCCATCTTTTAATTCCTTTATATCTGCACCTAGTTTATTAAGCTCAGTGCATATAGCATTTAATCTATCACATTCTTTTATTCTAAGTCTTTTTCCGTTTATAATACTAGTCTCTCCTTTACTTAAAGCAGCAACCACTGTCAAAACTGGAATTATATCTGGGCACTGTGAAGCATCTATAATTGTTCCATTTAAATCCCCATGAATTATACTTAAAGACTCTTCTTGATTTTTTATAAGCCCAGCACCCATACCCTCTAATATTTCAATGCATTCCTTATCCCCTTGATAAGAACTTAAATCTAAATCAAGACAATTTATTTCTGAGCCTAAAGCCCCTGCTGAAAAATAAAAAGCAGCCTGTGAGTAATCACCTTCAACCTTATAATTCATAGGCTTATAACTTTGATTACCCTTTATTAAAAATTCTCTATAATTATTATTTTTTATTGTAACTCCAAACTTTTCTATCATGTCTAAAGTTAAATCTATATATCCTTTAGATTCAAGTTCTGTAGTTATTATTATTTTAGAATCCTCTTTTAATAAAGGAAGAGTAAATAATAAACCACTTATAAATTGAGAACTTATATTTCCCTTAACTTTGAATTCTCCACCTTTTAAGCTTCCTTCTATATTTAAATCAAGCTTTTCTTCCTCATAGGAATACTTAATTTCTTGCTCATCAAATATTTCATAATAAGTTTTTAATGGTCTTTTCCCTAAATTTCCTCTACCGATAAAATTAACTCTATTATCTTTTATTAAGGAAATTGGAACTAAAAATCTTAAAGTGGAACCTGATTCATTACAATCAATAACTTTATAATTAGAATCCTTTAAAATATTTTCTCCATTTATAATTAGTTTATCTTTTTCTACTTTTATATTTGCTCCTAAAGATTTCATTCCTTCCATAGTTGCAATAATATCTTCTGAAAAATCTATGTTAGAAATAACACTTTCTCCTTTGCTTAAAGAAGCACAAATAATAGCTCTATGAGCCATACTTTTAGAAGGTGGTATCTTTACACTTCCCTTTAATTTACTAGGAGTTATAATTACCTTTTTCACTTTTTACCCACTCCCTATACTTATTTTTAAATTACACTATAAATTTTATCCTCTGTTTTAAACCCATATTAATTTTCATATATAACTCTAAAGCCTTTCTAAGGAAATTCTTTAGAGAATTAATATATTTCTAAATTTAGAAACTATAGAAATAATTAAATTAGCTCTAAATTCCTTTATGAAGCCAAGTTGTTAAGTTATTTATAAAGTAATAACTTTAAATTAATATTAACTTAACTCCCTATGCCTTTATTCAAAAAATTCTACAGTTGTATTATATATATACCCTTCCCCAATGTCTTTTAAGAGGATAACATTTAAATTTCCATTTAAATTCTTCTTATCTAATTTAATAGCTTCTCTAGCTAATCCATTATCTTCAATGTTAACATCAGTATTTAATCCATACTTCTTTAATAAGTTCTCAATTCTTTCTGCTGTTCCTTTTTTAGTAAGATCCTTTTCTTCTGCAATCTTGCTTATCATATTCATTCCTATGGCAACAGCTTCCCCATGAGAATAAGTTTCATAATTATAAATTTGCTCTATGGCATGACCTAAAGTATGGCCAAAGTTTAGAACCATTCTTTCTCCTAAATCTTTTTCATCATTTTCAACCACTTCTCTTTTTATATTGCAACATTCATAAATAATTTCTCCAATATTCTCTTTTAGATCCTCTTTATTTTCAAAGCACTCTAACTTTTCAAATAACTCTTTACTCTTAATGCATCCATATTTTATTACCTCTCCAAGGCCATCATTAAAATATTTTTCTGGAAGTGTTCCAAGCATATTTGGATCTATTAATACTAATTCAGGATGATAAAAGCTTCCTACTAAATTCTTCCCTCTTTCTAAGTCAACAGCTACCTTACCACCAACACTAGAATCAACTTGAGCTAATAATGATGTAGGTATTTGTATAAAGCTAATTCCTCTTAAAAAAGTTGAGGCAACAAAACCTGCAAGGTCTCCAACAACACCTCCACCTAGAGCTATGATTAAATCGCTTCTAGTTAGTTTAAAATCTAAAAGTTTATTATATATTCCTGGTAATACGCTAAAAGATTTACTCTTTTCTCCTGGTGTAACAGAAATAACTTCAACTTCAAAACCTTCATTTTCTATGTTTTTCTTTATAGCCTCTCCATATATATCATTTAAATTATCATCAGTTATAATAGCTACTTTTTTCCCATCAAATACAGTTTTTATGTATTCTCCAAAATAATCTTTTAAATCCTTTTGAATTACTATATCATAACTTTTTTCATCTAAATTTACTCTTAAAACTTTCATTTTTATCACTCCAAACCCTTTAATTTTATTATGTTATTTCTATTTAAGTATAAATTTAATGGGAGTTTAAACACTCCCACTAAATTAAATAATATTCTATAACTCTCTACCAACAGCCTTTGCGATAGCTCTTAAATCTTCTAAAAGCTTGCCGTACTCTTCTGGTTTAATTGACTGTTGACCATCACATAAGGCATTAGCAGGGTCATTATGTACTTCTATTATTAATCCATCTGCACCTACAGCTATGGCTGCCTTTGATAAAGGGTCTACCATCCATGACTTTCCTGCTGCATGGCTTGGATCAACAATTACTGGTAAATGACTTAGTTTTTTAATAGCAGGTATTGCACTTAAGTCTAAGGTATTTCTTGTATAAGTTTCAAAGGTTCTAATTCCTCTTTCACAAAGAATTACATTTTCATTTCCACCGGCCATTATGTACTCTGCTGACATTATAAGTTCCTCTATTGTAGCTGACAATCCTCTTTTTAAAAGAATAGGTTTTTTTGTCTTTCCAAGCTCTTTTAAAAGATCAAAGTTTTGCATATTTCTTGCTCCAACTTGAATAACATCAACATCTTCAATAAACTTTTCTATCATACTAGTTGACATTATTTCTGTAACTATAGGAAGACCTGTTTTTTCTTTAGCCTTCTTTAGAAGCTCCAATCCTTCAAGTTCTAACCCTTGGAAACTGTATGGTGAAGTTCTTGGTTTAAATGCACCACCTCTTAAGAAACTTGCCCCTAATGCCTTAACTTCTTTGGCTATTTCAGTTATTTGTTCCTCACTCTCTACGGAACAAGGGCCAGCTATTAATGCTATTTTCTTATCACCAATTTTATTTCCTAAGACATCAATTATAGAGTTCTCTGGATGGAATAATCTATTTGCCTTTTTAAAGGGCTCTTGAACAGGCATTATTCTCTCTACATTTTTGTTTGCTTCTACTTTAGCAGGATCTATTTTACTTGTATCTCCAACTAAACCAATTACACACATTTCACTTCCAGAAATTCTTTGAGTCTCAACTCCAAGTGATTCTATCTTTTTTATCAATTTTAAAATCTCCTCTTCCTTTGTTCCTGGTTTTAATATAACTATCATAATTCGCCCTCCTTTTTTATTTTAACCTTTTTATCTAAAATAGTCTAAATGTAAAATTAAACTGTTTAAATTATACTATTGCAAAAAAATAGAACCCACTTTAATGAGTTCTATCAAATAAATTATAATACAATATTACTATAATATTAATATCTATCACGCTAATTATACAAACCCATTAGTTAAAAGAGCATAGTTTTTGTTGCACATAAAAGATCCAGCGCTAAAATGAAAGCCCCAGCTAGAGTAAAAGCTATAAAATTGTGCTACTAATCCCTTTACTAATAAATTTAGCATAACATCCTCCAAAAAATTTTTAAACAGTTATTTCTAAACTTTTTTAAATTTATTATACACTTTGTAATTTCAAAGTCAATAAAATTTAAAACAAAAGTAGTATAAGACTCTATATAAAATCTTATACTACTTGCTTAAAATTTACTTCAATCTAATTAAAATAATTAAAACTTATTATCTAGCAGTTCTAACAGTTATTGATTCCTTAGTTGAAAGTTCACCATTAGAATATTTAGCAGCAATCTTAAAGTTATAAATAGTGTGTCTGTTTAATCCCTTAAATGTAAATTCAGTTTTATCAGCACCTATTTCTTTAACTTTCTTACCATCTTTATAAAGAACATAACTTTCTAATCCATAAGTTTTTTCTGGCTCTTCCCAGCTTACAGTTACATTTTTCTTAGTCTTATCAGTAACCTTAAAGTTTCTTACTGGGTTTACTATAACTTCTTCCTCAACTTGTGGATTTCCAACCTTAACTCTTACTGTATTTGAAGAAACTTTATTTCCATTAACAGTAATATTTACTTGGACATCAGTAAAGCCTTCAGAAGCTCCAGTCATCATTCCATTTTCAATAGTTAAAACTTCTGGTTTTGAAACCTTATATTCAACTTCAGCTTCTTCTAAGTTAACATTTGCACCATTATTCATTAATGCATTTATAGCAAATGGAACGCTTTGTCCAACTTCTAAGTCATGTTCTACTGTATTTAAGTTTACATGAGCTAATTCAGGAGATTCAATTGACTTATCTATTTCCTTAACATAAATATTATCTAAGATTACTTCTTTAAATCCATCACCTTTTTCTAAAGTAATATAGTAATCTCCAGCAAAATCTCCAGTTGTAAACTCGTAAGTTACAGATTTAGTTTTAGTGAAAATATCTTGTGCATAATTTGAACCAGTAGCCTCTAAAGGAATGTTTACAATCTTTTCACCATCTCTATTTTTAATATTAACAGTATATCCTGGAGCAGCATTTTCTAATGAATATAAGAATCCAAATTCATAAGTTTTATTTGGTTCTAATTTGAATGATGAAACATCTGTAGTCAACATTTCACCTATTTCCTTTGGTTGTTGGTTAGATTTTAATGAGAATCTTCCATCAAGTACCCAGTTCATTCTTTGATTAGCATCTATAGATATATCCTTCTCAGCTAAGTGAGATCTATTTGAATGTCCTCTTCCTGGAGATAAATAAAATGGTGATATACCTTCATCTACGTTTTCAAAATCTTCGTAGAATACATATCCATCTCTATTAGTGTGTCCTGGGTGATCCCATATTCTAAAGTCATCAACTAGTACAACTGAGTCAGCATCCCCTTCTGAAGCCTTCAAGTAAACATCAGCTGAATTTACTCCTTTAGGTACAGTAAATTCTACTTCCATTCTCACGAAAGTATCATCAATATACTTAACACCTTCTCCTTGTCTTACTTTACCACCACTTGTTATTACGTTAGTGAAATCTTTTCCACCAACATTAACTCCTAGTGTAACTTCTCTATTATTATCATTTTTAACCCATGCAGATACTGAATAAGTTACTCCTTCTTCTAATCCACTTATGCTTTGAGAAATTTTAGCATCAGCGCCTTCATTTCCACTTATTTTAAGAACATCATTACCTAATCTCTTTTGAACACTTTCATTTTCAATAGTTATATGATCTGTATTTTCAGCAGTAGATTCTTTATTCCACTTATCAAAAGTTTGAGAATCAAATCCTGGATCAGCTATTTCTGAGCCATATCCCCAATCCTCTATTCTCTTCTCTTCAACCTTTTCCTTAGTAACTATATAAGGAGTATCTTGTTTTACTTCTAAATTAACCTTTCCATCTACAACTGGTACTTCCTTAACTAAAGTTCTTCCTAGATCTGATAATTCATATAAATAAACTTTGTCATTAGAAGTCCATCCTTCTGGTAAAGTCCATTCTGAAGTAGTTCCTAATGGATTCCAGTGATATATCTTTTCACTATTTGCCTCATCAACAGGATTCCATGGTAAGAATAATTGAGTATCCCCTATACCAGTATTTCCAATTGAATTTTCTGGAGTAGTGGCAACTAATCTATCATTTCTATAGTAATTTATATTAGAGTTTTCTCTAACAGCCTTAACTCCATTTTCAAATAATACTTCATTTTCGCTCATCTTAGTTATTTGGAAGTGTTGTAAATACTTAGTAGGTAATACTTGATTATAGAATACTTCTGTACCATAAGCACCTTCTATATCATGTCTAGTTCCCCATCCACCTGATAATAAATGCTTATTACCTTTTACTAATGGATCTGCTAAGAATGAATCTTGAGTATCATTTTTCATAAATCTCATTATTTTACTTGCATTTCCCTTGTTTGGATATGCAGGATCTCCACCCCAGTGAGTCCATGGAACATGTTGCTCTAATGGTCCATTCATTTCTGTTGCAATCATAATTCCATAATCATTTATCTTTTCTCCTAATTGATGAGCATTCCATCCATTACCTGTATAAACGTCAACGTAAATCCATCCTAGTTCTGGTGCATCTTCCATTAACATATCAAGTCTTCTGAATAATTCACCACTAGTTATATCTCCTCTTTGATTTACATAATAAGCTTGGTCTAACCATCCCCATCCTGGAGCATTTTCGTTAACTAATTCAGTTGGATATTCAAATGCATCCATAGTATATTCAGTTGCATTTATATGAACACCTATTTTAGCATTATATTCTTTACCTTGTTCTATTAAAGTATTGAAGTCTTCCTTACCACCTTGTCTCATACCAATATGTCCGCCATAGTCTGGATGAGAGTCGTCATGTCCTTCTCCTTGATATCCCTTATGAAGAACTAATTGGCCAAATCCATCTGTATAATTTGAAAGCTTTTTAATTGTATCTAATGATCTTAAGAATGGATTTTGAGTGTATCCAATATTAAAATCAATATATGACATTTGATTTTTTATTTCTTCTCCACCTACTGGAATTTTCATATTTTTTCTATATTGAATAGCACCATCTTGCCAATCTACTTGACCATCTTCATTCTCATCTCTTGCTATAATTACTTCTGACCATGGCTTTTCACCTTGATATAGCTTACTTCCTTGATCTGTTGTATCTTGAAGTATTTCTTTATAAGTCCAAGTACCGTTTGATATTCCAACTTTCTTATAGTTTGTATTATCAGGAAGAGTATCATTTTCTGTTGTTAATACAACCCTATTTCCACCTTCAATAGTATTATTATTTATAGTAACAGCAAACTTATCATCATTTATAAATGCATAAGTTTTACCCTTAACCCCTGGTTTTGCTTTAGCAACATCTGTAAACTCTTCATTTATGTTATTCCAGTCACCAGTTGTTAGAACAGAGGCTGTTTTACCATTATTTAAACTACTTACTGAAGCTAAACTATGATTTGGGAAATTTAATGTTTGAAGTTTAACATCACCTTCTTGAATATCAGTAACTTCCATTCTTAATTTATTTTCATTAACAGTCATCTTTAAAGTAATAGTCATTCCTATATCTTCAAAGTTTAATGTATATATACCTTCATTATTTGCAAATTCACTAGTTACTTTTGGAATTCTCTTTTCACCATTAATTTCAACCATATATTGAGCTTCTAAATCATCTACAGATGCTCCTGATAAAACATCTTCAGTTCCTTTCCACTCATATCTAATAACAGTTGGGAATCTATTATCTAAAACAACTTTCATAGAATCTGATTCTATACTTTGTTCTTCTAATGGACCTACTTCTGGTGCCATTATTCCACCTAATTCCTCAACAACAAGATTATCTAAAGTAACATTTTTATTTCCAAACCATCCAGTTAAACCAACTTTTCCTCTTACATCTGGTAAATTAGATACTGCAACTTGCCCTATCTTCTCTCCATCAACCCACATAGTAATATTTGTATCTTCTACTTTAAGCTTTATTCTGTAAGTTTTTCCTGGCTCTGGTGTAAATGTTCCCGGGAAATTACCATATTTGCCATCTCCAGTTTTCCATACCCAAGAACCATTATCATAACAAACAGCTCCCCACTCAGTTTCTGATACATATCTAAATAATAGACCTATTCTTCCTCCATTATTATCAACAGAAAAATCAGTTTCATAAGTAAAGTTCTTAACCTCTGGAGAATTCATATCAACAGCTATTGATACTCCATTCATAGGTATTTTTACTTTACCCTCTTCATAACTTGGAGATCCTCCTCCTTGTACAACTTGCCAATCTCCTCTTGTTTCTTCTGTTTCAAAATTAGTTTCATAATATGCTAAATCTGAACTTACAGTTACATTAGCTATTGCTTTTACATCTGTACCTTCAACTGTACCTTCAACTTTGAATGTACCTGGCTTTGAATAACTTTCCTTAGGTATATAATTCCAAGAAACATCCTTAATACTAGACATACCATTTTCATGATTTACTGTAACACTTGATGGTAAAATAGGCTTAACTCTTGGATAAGTTTCTACATTTACTTCATTTATTGATACTATAGGTCCCTTATCTATAGTCATAGGAGCATACTTAATATAATCAAATTTGGTAGTTTTAGCGTTACCCCATCCTCTATATCCAACTTTACCAGCTTGTAATGGAATTAAATCTGATTCTTTATCATATATAGTTTCAAATTCTCCATCATTTACAGAAACATTAACAGTTAAATGCTTTTCAACAAAAGTAGCCTTAACTGTTACAACATCTCCATTATTTAGTCTTGGTCCTGTAATATCCTCCCAACTATTTTTATTTTCTATAACCCAGCCAGTACCTGAGTTATAGTTGATCATTCCATAGTTTGACTCAGTTGCTCTGAATATTATTCCAGTTTGTGCTCCTCCAACTGTAAATTTACTTTCTAACTCACCATTTTTTATATTAGGCGATTGATCTTCCATAATTCTATAATCTCCATTATTGGTAACTGATAAAAATCCATCAGTTACCTCAACACTTCCTGAGCCTGCTAATTTTGTCCAAGTAATCCCCTCTGGTCTATCATAGTTTTGAATATAAGCCTCAGCTTCTTCATCACTATTAGTTAAAATTTCAGCTGATTCACTATTAATCTCATCTCCAGCTTCATTAACAGGTGTAGCAAGTACTGAAATTGGTAATTGTCCTACAATAACGGCAGCTGCTATTATTGCGGCAATCTTCTTATTCATGCATTTTCTACCCATTTTTCTCCCCCCTAATTTCATGTTAAATGTTTACATTTATAATTTTATCCTTTAATACCAATAAATAACATGTATATTTTCTACTTTAGTATGTATTTTATTTACAGATACTTTATTTAAGATTAAATTATTTTTATAAATAAAAAGAGTTATCTATTCTTTAGATAACTCTTTTTCATATAATACTATTCTTCTTAAAATCCATAATATAAACTATAAACTTATGAAAATTAATAATAAAAATAACCTTAATATAATAGATACTAGATAATCTACCAAAATAAAAGAACTATCTAATTTAGATAGTTCTTTTAAGGGTTAATTGTTGACTATAAGTAAAATATATTCTTTTATAAATATAATTTAATGTATTAATTTATATTGTAAATGCAGATTATATTATTTATTGAAAGCTTTGTTATAATCTTCAATGAATTTTTTCATACCAGCATCAGTTAAAGGATGTTTTACCATTTGAAGTATAACATTATAAGGAATTGTTGCAATGTGTGATCCTGCCATAGCTGAATCTAAAACATGCATTGGGTTTCTAACACTTGCAGATATTATTTCAGTGTCTATTCCATGTAAAGCAAACATTTCAGCGATTTGAGTTACAATTTCAATTCCTGGATTTCCTATATCATCAAGTCTTCCTAAGAATGGACTTACGAATGATGCACCAGCTCTAGCTGCTAATAAAGCTTGTAATGGTGAGAAGATTAAAGTAACATTTGTTCTTATTCCTTCACTAGCTAATACTTTTACAGCTTTTAAACCTTCTTCACACATAGGTATTTTTATAACTATGTTTTTATGTATTTTAGCTAATTCTCTTCCTTCTCTAACCATTTCGTCGCACTCTAAAGCCATAACTTCAGCACTTATTGGTCCATCTACTATGCTACATATTTCTTCAATTACTTCTTTAATATCTCTGCCTTCTTTTGCTATTAATGAAGGGTTAGTTGTTACTCCAGCTAAAACTCCTAATTTACTAGCTTTTCTTATTTCTTCTACATTGGCAGTATCGATAAATATTTTCATTTCATAATCTCCTTTTCATTACTTTAAAAATATTAATTTGAATTCCATACTTTTCTATTAATCGTTTCCACAGATAGATATTAACATTACAAAAAGAATTATTCAATGTTTTTATTTAAAGTTTACATTTTGTTAATTTATTTTTTCTATATATTATGCTATAATATAATATTTTAGAAATTTAATGTATCATATTCAGTGATTAGAGTATCCCTTATGTAACCTTTATCATTTAAAGTATATACAAATAATACAATTAATCTTCCACTCTTTATTCTGTGTAAAAATCATAAATACTCCTTTGATTAAATTACATTATATAGAAAATACTCTTATTTTCTTAGAATTTCTTGCTATTTAATCTAAGCTAAATTAGTCTTCAATTAAAAATCCCCATCCTTAAACCTATTTTCAAAATAACATCTTAAAAATAATATCTTATATAATGTTTTAATATTTAGCTTAAAATATATTTTAAATGTCCACTTTAAACTAACAAATTCTATTTGCCACTCTTATACATCAATCACCCATGCATAATATTCATTATAAACTGCATAAAACACATGTTTTTATTTATTTTTTAAATAAATATTGCATAAATATACTTTAATATGTATAATTATTAACAAGCAATAAACAATAAATATTAAAGGTGGAATGTATATGAAAAAATTTAGTAAAGTAATTTTAGCTTATTCAGGAGGATTAGATACTTCAATAATAATCCCTTGGTTAAAAGAAAATTATGGATGTGAAGTTATTGCAGTAGTAGGAAACGTTGGACAATCTGATGAATTAGTTGGATTAAAAGAAAAAGCTATAAAAACTGGGGCGTCTAAAATATATATTGAGGATCTAACTAAAGAATTTGTGGAAGATTACATCTTTCCTACCATACAAGCTGGGGCAAAATATGAAGGAAAGTATCTACTAGGCACCTCTTTTGCTAGACCTATAATAGCAAAAAGATTAGTAGAAATTGCAAAACTTGAAGGTGCAGATGCTATTTGTCATGGATGTACTGGAAAAGGAAATGACCAAGTTCGTTTTGAATTAGCAATTAAAACTTTTAATCCAGAAATGCAAATTATTGCTCCATGGAGAACTTGGGAAATTAAATCTAGAGAAGAAGAAATACAATATGCTATAGACAATGAAGTTCCTATAAATATTACTTATGAAACAAATTATAGTAAAGATAAAAATCTATGGCATTTAAGCCATGAAGGTTTAGATTTAGAGTTTCCTGAAAATGAACCTAAATATGATAAAATTCTCGAACTATGTAATACCTTAGAAAAGGCTCCTAATGAAGCTGAATATATTACTTTAGGCTTTGAAAAAGGAATTGCAACCTCATTAAATGGTGAAAAACTAGATGGAGTCACTCTTTTACAGGAACTTAATAAAATTGGTGGAAAACATGGTATTGGAGTTATAGATATGGTTGAAAATAGATTAGTTGGTATGAAATCAAGAGGAGTATATGAAACTCCAGGAGGATCTATTTTATATAAAGCTCATAAAGATTTAGAAGAATTATGTTTAGATAAGGAAACTTCCCATTATAAAGAAATAGTTTCCTTAAAATTCGCTGATTTAGTTTATAATGGTCAATGGTTTACCCCATTAAGAGAAGCCTTATCTGCCTTTATATCCAAAACTCAAGAAACTGTAACTGGAGAAATAAAATTAAAACTATATAAAGGAAACATAATAAATGCTGGAATGACATCACCATATTCTTTATACAGCGAAGAATATGCTACCTTTGGTGAAGATGGAATATATACTCAAAAGGATGCTGAAGGCTTTATTAATCTTTTTAGCTTACCATCTATAGTACAAGCTAAAATGGCTCAAAAGTTAAAATTAAAGAGATAACTATGTACTTGATACATAGCTAATATTAAAATTAGAGCTAAATATTTTTACGCTCTAACATACTATATAAATGAGGTGAATTTATTATGAAATTATGGGGTGGAAGATTCACTCACCAAGTTGATGATCTAGTTAACACTTTTAATTCCTCTATTTCTTTTGATTCAAGAATGTATAAAGAAGATATAATTGGAAGTATAGCTCATGTTACTATGCTTGGTGAAGAAAAAATTATTCCCAAAGAAGATAGCAAAAAAATTGCTTCTGGTTTATATGAAATATTAGATAAATTAAATCAAGGAGTATTAAAAATAGATAACTCTTCAGAAGATATACACAGTTTTATAGAAAGTACTCTTACAGATTACATTGGTGAAGAAGGAAAAAAACTACATACTGGTAGAAGTAGAAATGATCAAGTAACCTTAGACACAAAATTATATTTAAAAGGATATATTAAAATTTTAATATGTGAAATTTTAAACCTTGAAAAAACTCTATTAAATCTTTCTTCAGAAAATAAAGAAACTATTATGCCAGGATATACTCATATGCAAAAGGCTCAACCTATTACCTTTGCTCATCATATTTTAGCATATAGTGAAATGTTCAAAAGAGATATCTCTAGATTGCTGGATTGTTATAAAAGACTTGATGAAATGCCTTTAGGCAGTGGGGCTTTAGCAACTACTACTTACCCTATAAATCGTGAAAAAGTTTCGGAGTTACTAGGCTTTTCAAAAGTTACACTAAATAGTTTAGATTCTGTTTCTGATAGGGACTATGCTATTGAAACACTTTCTTGCCTCTCTTTACTTATGATGCATCTTTCTAGATTTTCAGAGGAAATAATAATCTGGTCTACTGATGAATTTAAATTTATTGAATTAGATGATAGTTATAGTACTGGAAGCAGTATTATGCCACAAAAAAAGAATCCTGATGTTGCAGAATTAGTAAGAGGAAAAACAGGCCGTGTTTATGGAGATTTAATGACTCTATTAACTGTTATGAAGGGACTTCCTTTAGCTTATAATAAGGATATGCAAGAAGATAAAGAAGCTTTATTTGATGGATTAGATACTACTCTACTCTCCATAAAAACTTTTAATGGAATGATAAAAACCATGAAAATTAATAAGAGTCTTATGAAAACTTCAGCTTCTTCTGGATTTACTAACGCCACTGATGTAGCTGATTATCTAGTAAAAAAAGGTGTAGCTTTTAGAGATGCTCATGAGATTGTAGGAAATTTAATTCTTTATTGTATAGATGAAGGGAAATCTATTGATAACTTATCTCTATCTGAATTTCAAACTTTCTCAAATAAGTTTGAAAATGATATATATAAAGCTATTAATCTTTTAACTTGTATAGAAGAAAGAAAAGTAATAGGTGGACCAAGTATTTCATCTATAAATATTCAAATTGAACATTTAAATAATTTTATACAAGAAAGTAATGAAAAACTTAATCTTTTAAAATAGTACTAAAATATAATAATTAATTTTTATAAATTATAAGATAAATCTAACAAGTAATACTAATTAGATCAAAGTAAAAAAGATGATTTCTACATTTGTAGAAATCATCTTTTATTTTAATTATTCAAAATATCTTTTTAATAATCCTTCGAAAGCTCTTCCATGTCTAGCTTCATCTTTACACATTTCATGAACTGTATCATGTATTGCATCTAAGTTTAATTGTTTAGCTAAAGTAGCTAAATCCTTTTTACCTTGACAAGCTCCGTGTTCAGCATTTACTCTTGCCATTAAGTTAGCTTTAGTATCAGCTTCTACAACTTCTCCTAACATTTCTGCAAATTTAGCAGCATGTTCTGCTTCTTCGAAAGCTATTCTTTTATAAGCTTCTGCAACTTCTGGGAATCCTTCTCTATCAGCTTGTCTTGACATAGCTAAGTACATTCCTACTTCTGTACATTCTCCTACAAAGTTAGCTTGTAATCCTTCGATTATTCTTTCATCTACACCTTTAGCAACTCCGATTCTATGTTCATCAGCGAAAGCTAAATCTCCACTTTGTTCTACGAATTTATCAGCACCTGCTCCACAGATTGGACATTTTTCTGGTGCTTTTTCTCCTTCATAAACATATCCACAAATTGTACAAACAAATTTTTTCATAATAAAATCCTCCTAATATTATGTCTCCATATTTTTCATCCATAGGTTATTAAGAAAATTATCCTACTAAATCTCTTTCTTTATAATCTATAGATTTAATCTGTTAATTTTTTCTTAACCTTTATTAATATTATATAATAATAATTTTCCATTATCAACATATTTTAAATAATTTATACTTTTAATAAAAAATAATCCTTTATCAGTTTTTTTATATTAAAATTTAAGTTCAAACTATTATTTGTTGCAATAAAACTATTCATATTTTATCATTTCAATTTTTCATACAAAAAAAGAAGGGATTTTTATCAAAATATAATAAGAAAACTTACAAACATATTTAGAAAATTAATATCTAATTTCCTCATAATGTTTGTAAGTTTTATAAAAATTTATTTTGATATAAGCCCTTCTCTCAATAAAATAATGCTTAGTCTTGAGAATAAATTTTCTAACAAATTAACAACTTCAAAGCCCTTCACTATATTAATCATTTTAAGGAAATATTTTATAATATATTTCGTTAAAAGGCATATTATCTTACCACTTTACCAAAAGGCATAAGAGATAATTTAGCCAATTTTAGTGACTGTATTGCAAAAGGTATTCCTATTATTGTAATAGCAAACATAGCTGCACTTATTAAATTTCCTAGAGCCAATGTAAATCCACCAAAAACTATCCATAATATATTAAGAATAAGATTTCCTGCTCCATCGTCAACAGTTACTACTTCTTTACCAAAAGGAGCTAATTGTAACCCTGCTAATTTAAAACATTGTAATCCAACAGGTATTCCTACTATTGTTATGCACCATATACATCCCCAAAATAACCATCCTAAAGCATTAAAAAATCCACCAAATATCATCCAAATAAGATTTCCTAAACAACTCACTATTTTTCCTCCTTGTATAATAAATATTTAATTTTTATAATAATATTTACTTTGATTATATTTAAAAAATGTTCTATTCTTTCTTAATCTTTTCAAATAAGCTAATTTTATATAAAATAACAAAATCATCTTAATACAGTAATTATTTTAAATTAACCTACCTCCAAATACCCTTTTAATTTTAAACTCCATTTTATTTATATTTAAATTTTATATAATAAAATCAAAAAGTATTTTAAATAAAATATCATCTTTTTCTTTCGAATTCAACTAATTTTTATATATTTTTTAATGATTTATAATCTTTTTAAATTTATATACTAAATTTTTTAATTTTTTTGTTGACATTTTTCTTTTATGTATATATAATAAGTATTGTCAACAGGACATGCCGAAGTGGCGGAACTGGCAGACGCACAGGACTTAAAATCCTGCGGTGCTAACACACCGTACCGGTTCGATTCCGGTCTTCGGCACCAAAACTCTTAAACTTAGTTTAAGAGTTTTTTTATTTTTGACAAAACTAAAAAAGTCCAAACACAAAAGCTCTATTAGAGTATTTTTATTAGATATAGATAAAACAAACTAATTTCACTGCTGTTAGATTGTTTACCTATATCTAATATTTTTTTCTAATAAAGCCTTTTATTTTATATCAAATAATTTTTCTTATTAAAGAAATATTGAACCTTCTAAACATATTTTAAAGTAACTCTGTCTAAAGCCCCTTTATACTTATTAAGGAAATATTGAATCATCTAAACTTTAGATAGTTTATATTTAAGTACTTAATTTTTATTGTAATTATAGTTATAAATTAAAACTGTATTGTTTAAATTCTATCTAAAATATTAAATACTAAATATATAACTTATGATTATAATATATTCAAATTTGCTAATTTCTAATGGCTATTTAGCAGTACCTATGTCTTTTCTAAAATACATTCCCTCAAAATTAACTTTTTCTATATTTTTATATGCATTTTCTTTAGCTTCTTCTAAAGTTTTTCCTTTACCTATTACAGAAAGTACTCTTCCTCCACTAGTTACTAAGGTATCCCCTTCTTTTTTTGCTCCAGCTATAAAAAATTCTCCCTTAAGACTTTCATCTATACTTATTTCATAACCTTTTTCATAAGCCTCTGGATATCCCTTTGATGATAAAACAACATTAACGCAATATCCTTCATTCCATTTAATAGTTGTTTCATTTAATTTTTCATCTAGTGCATTTAGTATTATGTCTACTAAATCACTTTCCATTAAAGATAAAACACTTTGTGTTTCTGGATCTCCCATCCTAACATTATATTCTAAAAGTTTAGCCCCTTCTTCTGTTATCATTATTCCAAAGAAAATAACTCCTTTAAAGTCAAAGCCTTCTTCTCTTATACCTATTAAAGTTTTCTCTAATATATTTTCATAAAAATCAGCTAAAACCTCTTCAGTAACATATTTATTAGGAGAAACAACTCCCATTCCTCCTGTATTTTTACCCTTATTTCCATCAAATATTTGTTTGTGATCCTTAGCAGATAAAAATGGTAATATTACTTTTCCATCTGTAACTGAAAGTATTGATGCCTCAACCCCTTGCAGAAATTCTTCTACTACTATTTTCTTACCTGCTCCATTAAATACATCATCTATCATAAATAAATCTAGTGTTTCTATTGCCTGATTTTTATTTTCACATATTACAACACCTTTGCCAGCTGCTAATCCATCAGCCTTTATGACTCTTGGATACTTACAATTTTCTAAATAACTTTTAGCTTCTTCATAATCATAGAAAACTTCGTAATCAGCTGTCTTAACGCCATACTTTTTCATAAAATCCTTAGAAAAACTTTTACTACCTTCAAGCATAGCCCCAGCTTTATCAGGCCCAAATATTTTTAATCCTTCCCCTTTAAAAGCATCAACTATACCATTAATAAGTGGCTCTTCTGGTCCTACAACAGTTAAATCAATATTATTATTTTTAGCAAAATTTAATAAATCACAAATCTTAGTAAGCTCTATATTTTCACATTTATTTTCCTTAGCTGTTCCTCCATTTCCTGGAGCCACATAAATTTTTTCTACTTTAGGACTTTTTCCTAATTTCCATGCTAAAGCATGCTCTCTTCCACCAGATCCAACTAAAAGTATCTTCATATATAAAAGGTCATATAAATTAAACTTAGTTTAAATAGTTTTAACTTATATAATTAACTATTTAAAATTCAAATTAACTATATGACCTAATTCACCTCCTAAAATCTATTCATTTCTAATGTTTAAAATGTCTAACTCCTGTAAATACCATGCTTATTCCATGTTCATTACAAGCCTCTATAGACTCCTCATCTCTAATAGATCCGCCTGGTTGAATTATTGCTTTTATTCCATTTTTAGCCGCTTCGTCAACACAGTCTCTAAATGGGAAGAAAGCATCTGATGCTAAAACTGCTCCACCTTTTCCTCTTTCTAAAGCTTCTTTAGTAGCCCAAATTCTATTAACTTGTCCTCCACCAATACCAGTGGCAACTCCATCTTTTACAACTACTATGGCATTAGATTTTACATATTTCACAACCTTCATTCCAAAGATCATATCTCTTAATTCCATTTCTGTTGGCTCTTTTTCAGTTACAACTTTATACTCATTAGCAAGTTTATTATCTTCTCCTTGAACTAATATTCCACCATCTACTGTTACCATGTAATTTTTAGCCTGAGGAGTATTCTTACATTTTATAACTCTTAAATTCTTTTTAGTTCTTAATACTTCTAAAGCATCTTCATCAAAATCTGGTGCTGCTACCACCTCTAAGAAAATTTTAACCATTTCTTCTGCTGTAGCCTTATCTATCTTTCTATTTATAGCAACTATTCCACCAAATATTGAAACTGGATCAGCATCATAAGCCTTTAAATAAACCTCTTTAGAACTTTCTCCTACAGCTACCCCACAAGGTGTATTATGTTTTAATGCACAGCAAGCTGTTTCTTCAAATTCACAAGCAACCTTCCATGCTATATCTAAATCCTTTATATTGTTGTAAGATAAAGCTTTTCCATTTAAAATTTCAAAGCTATTCATAGCTCCATCAAATTCTGTTGAACTATAATAAGCAGCTCCTTGATGTGGATTTTCTCCATATCTAAGATCTTGAATTTTCTTATATGAAACTGATAGATATTCTGGATATTCCTCTTCTCCCTCTAGTAAGAAGTTAGAAATTGCAGCATCATAAGCACTCATTAAGTTAAATACTTTTCCTGCAAGAGTTTTTCTTAATTTAAATGAAACACAATTATTTTCTTTAATTTCATTCATTACTTTTTCATAATCTTTTTTATCTGAAAGAACTACCACATCTCTGAAATTCTTAGCTGCTGCTCTTAACATTGTTGGTCCACCTATATCAATAAACTCAACCTTTTCTTCAAAGCTTAAATCCTCTCTAACTTTTTCAAAGAAAGGATATAAATTTACAACTACATAATCTATAGTATTTATTTCTCTCTCTTCTAAAGTTTTCATATGCTCTTTATTATCTCTTATTGCTAATATTCCAGCATGAACTAAAGGATGTAGAGTTTTTACTCTTCCATCTAGCATTTCTGGGAAGTCAGTTATTTCACTTATCTCTTTAACCTCTATGTTATTTTTTTTTAAATATTTATAAGTTCCACCACTTGATATTATTTCTACATCTCTATCTCTTAAAAATTTTGCAAGTTCTAAAACTCCATCTTTATCAAAAACACTTATTAAAGCTCTCTTTTTCATTAAAAGACCTCCCTAGTTTAATATTTTCACTTTTCCATTATGAATTTCTATTTTTTCTTCGCATAAGCACTTAACAATTCTAGGTAGCAATATATGCTCCTTCTCTAAAACCTTTTTTTGAAGACTTTCTGGAGTATCTTCAAAATTAACTTCAACTATTTCTTGTGCAATAATAGCTCCTCCATCAACCTCATCATTAACAAAGTGAACTGTACACCCAGAAAATTTCACTCCCTTTTCTATAGCCTCCTTATGTACATTTATTCCATACATTTTATTTCCACAGAAAGAAGGAATAAGAGATGGATGGATATTAATTATCCTATTTCCATACTCTTCTAAAAGCTTTCCTTTTAATATTGAAAGATAGCCTGCTAGTACAATTAAATCAATATTATTTTCCTTAGCAAGTCTTAAGATTTCATCTGAAGTTTTATCTCCAAACTCTTTTTTAGAAACAACTGATGTTTTTATACCCTGTTTTTCAGCCCTTTCTAAGGCAAAAATACCCTCTTTACTTCCAATAACCAAAGAAACTTCTCCATTTATATTCCCATTATCTATATTATCTAAAATTGATTGAAGGTTAGATCCACTGCCAGAAGCTAATACAGCTATTTTATACAAACTCCTTCACCTCCAGCATTTATATACCCAATCTCAAAAGCTTTTTCTCCTTGCTTTGAAAGTTCTTTTAAAACCTCTTCAACCTCATCTTCCTCAACACATAAAACAAACCCTATACCCATGTTGAAAGTATTATACATTTCCTCTTCTTTAACTCCAAGTTCCATAAGCTTTTTAAATATTTCTGGAATGTCATAACTATTTTTATTTATTACTATACTAAGTCCTTCTTTACTTAACATTCTTGGAAGATTTTCATAAAATCCTCCCCCAGTTACATGAGCCATACCCTTAATATTAAATTTTTCTAAAAGACTTAATACAGGTTTAACATAAATCTTTGTAGGAGTTAATAATTCTTCCCAAATAGCTTTTCCATTAAAATCTTCATCTAAGTTTTTAAACACCTTTCTTATAAGAGAATATCCATTTGAATGAACTCCTGAAGAAGCAATTCCTATAAGCTTGTCACCACTCTTTATATCTTTACCATTTATTATTTTATCCTTGTCTACTATTCCTACTGCAAAACCAGCAATATCATAATCTCCTTCTTTATACATACCTGGCATTTCAGCAGTTTCTCCTCCAATTAAAGAGCACTGAGACTTAATACATCCTTCAGCCACTCCCTTTACTAAATCAGAAGAAACCTCAGCTTCAAGTTTTCCACAAGCTATATAATCTAAGAAGAATAATGGTTTAGCCCCATGACATAAAATATCATTGACACACATTGCAACGCAGTCAATTCCAACAGTATCAAATTTTCTTTTCTTACAAGCAATATCAAGTTTTGTTCCCACTCCATCTGTTCCAGAAACTAACACTGGTTTCTTATATCCCTCTGGAAGTTCAACCATGCCAGCAAAAGATCCTAATCCGTTTAATACATATTCACTCATTGTTTTTTTTGCATATTCTTTTATTAATTTTACTGATCTATATCCTTCTTCAATATTTACTCCTGCCTCTTTGTAAGTTAGCATTTAATTCTCCACCCTTTCAAGATTATCCTCTAAAGCTTCCATAGGTGCTGCAACTGGATAAACTCCACTAAAGCATCCTACACAGAAGTTTCTTCTACCTTCAAAACTTTCGTACATTCCTTCTAAACTTAAATACCCTAGAGAATCACAACCTATCATTTCTCTAATTTCTTCTACACTTCTACTTGCTCCAATTAACTGACTTCTGTATGGTGTATCAATGCCAAAATAACATGGATATTTAACCATTGGGGATGCAACTAAAAAATGAACTTCCTTAGCACCAGCTCTTCTTAAAGATTCAATTAAATGTTTAGAAGTTGTTCCTCTAACAATAGAATCATCTATTAAAATAACTCTCTTTCCATTTACATTAACTTTTAAAGGATTAAGCTTTACAGCTACAGCTCTCTCCCTAATTTCTTGTGATGGTGATATAAATGTTCTTCCTATATATCTATTTTTCACAAATCCAACCTCATAAGGAATTCCTGAAGCCTTAGCATATCCCATAGCAGCTGGTATTCCCGAATCTGGTACAGCTACCACAATATCAGCATCTATTGGATATTCTTTAAATAATATTTCTCCTTGCTTAACCCTTGTAGTTTGAACATCTAAACCATCAATTACTGAATCTGGTCTTGCAAAGTATATATATTCAAAGGCACAGGTTTGGCAAACAGTATTTTCTGAATATCTATAACTTTTAATCCCATCATTATCTATAACCACTATTTCTCCTGGTTTTATATCTCTCACAAACTCTGCTCCAATTGTGTCTAAAGCACAACTTTCTGAAGTTAATATATATCCTTCTTCAAATTTTCCTAAGCATAAAGGTCTAATTCCATGCGGATCTCTTATACCTATTAGCTTATCCTTAGTCATTATTACCATAGCGAAAGAACCTTTAACCGCTGATATAGCATCAATTACAGCCCTCTCAATCCCTTTTTTAGCCCCTCTAGCAACTAAGCTTGTAATCACCTCAGAATCAACACTAGTATGGAAAACTTGTCCTCCATCCTCTAAAAGACTTCTTATTACATCTGCATTAACTAAATTACCATTATGAGCAGTAGATATAGGACCAAGTTTAGTATTACTAACTAAAGGTTGTGCATTTTCAACAGTTTTAGCTCCTGCTGTAGAATATCTAACATGTCCTATTGATATATAACCATTAAATTCTCTAAGTCTCTTTAAATCTTCAGCTTCAAAGGCTTCTGTTAAAACACCTAACCCCTTATGAACTTTTATATCTTCTCCATTTGCTACTGCAATGCCAGCACTTTCTTGTCCTCTATGTTGAAGAGCATAAAGTCCATAATAATTTATAGAAGCAACATCTATTGGTTTATTTGCGAAAACTCCAAAAACTCCGCATTCATCTTTGAATTTATCATTTTGTGGATCCATAATATCAAAATTTGGCTTCACCATATTTTCTACTCCTCTTACCTAATTACTTTTAAGAAATTAATACTTAAATATTTTTAGATATGCTCCAAGAACTACTTAATTTCACAAAGTATTTCTATCATATATTCCAGAATAATATCTAAAGCTTCGAAACTTGCTTCGCTTCAAACATCTCAGCTTCTTAACGATATTATTCTTCCATATATGATGAAATACTAATTGTTCATTAAGATGTTCTTATTTGCTATATCTAAAAATTATTTATAAGTTTTAATTTCTTAGTCTATTTAAAACCTCTCTATAGCCATTGATTACATTACCCATATCTCTTCTAAATCTGTCTTTGTCCATTTTTTCTCCTGTTGTAGCATCCCAAAATCTACAAGTATCTGGTGAAATTTCATCAGCTAATAATATCTCTCCATTATATCTTCCAAACTCTAATTTAAAATCTATTAAGTTGATATTTTGTTTTTTGAAAGCTTCTTTTAAAATTTCATTTACTTTAGCAGTTATTTCATAAATTTTATTTAATTCTTCAAAAGTTGTAGCTCCAATTCCTACAGCATGATAGTCATTTATAAGTGGATCTCCTAAAGAATCATCCTTATATGATAATTCAAAAACTGTAGTTTTTAATTCATATCCTTCTTCAAGACCTAGTCTCTTAGCCATACTTCCTGCTGCCACATTTCTAACTATTACTTCTAAAGGAACTATTTCAACTTTCTTACATAATTGATCTCTATCATTTAACTTCTCTACAAAGTGAGTTTTTATTCCTTCTTTATTTAACATCTCAAAAATAAGACTAGTAATTTCGTTGTTTAATACTCCTTTACTTTCTATTTGAGCCTTTTTTTCTCCATTGAAAGCTGTAGCATCATCCTTATAATGAACAATTACCATATCTTCCTTATCTGTTGCATATATTTTTTTAGCTTTTCCTTCATATAACATTTCTAGTTGATTTACCATTATAATTCCACTCCTTCTCCATTTTCTGCTATAAATTTATGCTTCATGTCGATTCTAAATTGAATTAATTTTTCTCTTAGTTCTGGATATTTTAATGAAAGCATTTGGACTGCTAACATTCCTGCGTTATAGCTATTATTTATACCAACAGTGGCTACAGGAATTGATTTTGGCATTTGAACTATTGATAGTAATGCATCCATTCCCTCTACTGCTGCTCTCACTGGAACTCCTATTACAGGAAGTATAGTATGAGAAGCTATAACTCCAGGAAGATGAGCAGCTAATCCTGCTCCAGCTATAATTACCTCACAGCCTTCTTTCTCAATTTTTTCTAAAGTTTCAATAAGTTTTTCTGGAACCCTATGAGCTGATAAAATATAAGCATTATAAGGAATTCCAAACTCTTTAAGAGCATTTCCTGCTCCCTTCATAACATCTATATCTGATTTACTTCCAAAAAATATTGCTACCTTCATTAAAATTTCCTCCCTATATTTTAAAGTTTTAATAATACTTATTTTCTAGATAACCCTAAAGACCTAACTTAATTTTTTAAAGCTATATAGCTATATCATCACATATGAATATAAAGCTTAAAACTCAAGTGAAAATTTAATTTCTTAACTGGTTATACCTGTATTATGAAATATATGCTTTATGAAATTTTTAAGATAGAAATTTATAATCTTCTTAAAAAGTTAGAGATAATATATAATATAAAACCGTAATCTCTTAATTAAGCTAGTCCTCTAGTTCTATCTAAGAAACAATTTAAAACTTATTTTCTAAAATAATCTACACCTGATTTAAATAGTTTTTGATCAAATTCTCCTGGTATGTTTTTATAAAGATTGTCTCCAATTCTCTCTGAATGACCCATCTTACCTAGGATTCTTCCATCTCTACTTGTTATTCCTTCTATTGCTAAAGATGAACCATTAGGATTATACGGCATATTCATGGCCATATTTCCTTCTAAGTCTACATACTGAGTAGCTATTTGATCATTTTCTACTAACTCTTTTAGCAAGTCTTCTGGTGCAACAAATCTTCCTTCTCCATGTGATATTGGAATACTGTGTATCTCTCCAAGAGAAACCTCATTAAACCAAGGAGATTTCTTAGATGTAATTTTAGTTCTAACTATGGATGACATATGTCTATTTATATTGTTATAAGTTAAGGTTGCCATATCTTCTTCAATATCAATTATTTTTCCGTATGGAAGAAGTCCTAACTTAATTAAGGCTTGGAAGCCATTACAAATTCCAAGTATTAATCCATCTCTCTCATTTAAAAGCTTCATAACTGAATCCTTTATCTTAGGATTTCTAAATATTGTTGATATAAATTTAGCTGATCCATCTGGCTCATCTCCTGCTGAGAATCCCCCTGGTAACATAATTATTTGAGATTTGTCAATTTCTTTTTTAAGCATATTTATTGAATCAATTAAGGCTTCCTTATTTAAATTTCTGATTATAACTTCATGTACCTCAGCACCTTCTTTTTCAAAGGCTCTTCTACAATCATACTCACAGTTAGTTCCTGGGAATACTGGTATAACTACTCTTGGTTTTTCTACCCTTGTTATCTTTGATTTAAGTTTTTCTTCTATATGCACTTGTCCATTATCTAAAATACTAGCCCCATCTTTATCATTACTTATTAAGTCTGAAACGCACTCTTCTTTATCTTCAGTTTTAGATTTAAATACACCCTCAAGTTTTTCTTCATAAGCTTTTTCTAATTCCTCTAAAGAAACCTCAAAATCATATTCTTCACATTTTATAACCCCATCTTTTATTGTGCTTCCTATAACCTTATAATTAGTTCCTTTAAATTCATCCTCAAGGTTAACCCCTTCTTTAACCTCTAATATTAAACTTCCATAATTAAATCCAAAAAGCTCTTCTTTAGAAATATTATTTAATATTGCCCCAATTCTATTTCCTAGTGACATCTTAGTAATTCCTTCTGATACTCCACCAAACTTAAGAGAGTATGCTGAAATCACCTTTTCTTCTCCTATTAACTCATAAAGCTTTTCTAAGTTATTTTTAAATCCATGTATTTCTAAAGTTCCATCTTCTAATTTCTCACCTTTCATAAGAACTAAAGTTGATCCTATATTTTTAAACTCAGGTGAAATAATTCTTGAAGCCTTTTCAAGACCTACTGCAAAGGAAACTAAAGTTGGTGGAACATTTAACTCTCCAAAACTTCCTGACATTGAATCTTTTCCACCTATTGCAGGTAATCCTAAATCCATTTGTGCCTTATAAGCTCCTAGTAATGCTGCAAATGGCTTACCCCATTTTTCTTCATCTCTTAATAATTTTTCAAAATATTCTTGGAAAGTTAATCTAACTTTTTTATAATCTCCTCCCATAGCAGCTATTTTAGTTACTGATTCAATAACTGAATAAAATGCCATGTGGAATGGACTCCATACTCCTAAATAAGGATTAAATCCATATGTCATTAAAGAAGCATCTTTACTTTCCCCTCCTAAGACAGGAATTTTAGCAGCCATACCCTCTGCTGGTGTTAATTGATACTTCCCTCCTAAAGGCATAAGAACTGTTCCTCCACCTATAGTTGAATCAAATCTCTCAATTAATCCTTTTTGACTACAAACATTTAAATTTCTTAAAGATTTTAACCATTCCTCTTTAACATCACAGTTTTTAATTTCATATGGATAAGCACTTGGTGATTTTACTTTTAAAGAAATTTCTTGTTTTGCCCCATTTGTATCTAAGAAACTTCTCTTTATATCAACTATAGTTTTATCCTTCCAATTCATTCTCAATCTATCAGTATCTGTAACTTCAGCCACAATTGTAGCTTCTAAATTCTCCTCTTCTGAAAGTTTTATAAATCTATCTGCATTTTCAGAGGAAATAACAACAGCCATTCTTTCTTGAGATTCTGATATAGCAAGTTCAGTTCCATCTAATCCCTCATATTTTTTAGGAACTTTATTTAAATCTATATCAATTCCCCTGCATAATTCTCCAATTGCTACTGATACTCCACCAGCTCCGAAATCATTACATCTTTTTATCATTTGAGCTACTTCTTTGTTTCTAAAAAGTCTTTGAATTTTTCTCTCTGTTGGAGCATTTCCTTTTTGAACTTCTGCTCCACATTGATTTATTGATTCTTCTGTGTGTTCCTTTGAAGAACCTGTAGCTCCACCAATACCATCTCTTCCAGTTCTTCCTCCAAGAAGTATTACAATATCTCCCTTTGAAGGTTTTAGTCTTATTACATTTTCCTTTGGCGTGGCAGCTATAACTGCTCCTACTTCCATTCTCTTAGCCGCATAATTAGGATGATAAATTTCTGATACTTGTCCAGTTGCAAGGCCTATTTGATTTCCATATGAGCTATATCCATGAGCAGCTCCTAAAGTTATTTTTCTTTGAGGTAATTTTCCCTTTAAAGTTTCACAAATTTCAACTGTTGGATCTGCTGAACCTGTAACTCTCATAGCTTGGTAAACATAACTTCTTCCTGAAAGGGGATCTCTAATAGCTCCGCCTAAACAAGTGGCTGCCCCTCCAAAAGGCTCTATTTCTGTTGGGTGATTATGTGTCTCATTTTTAAACATTAAAAGATATTCTTCAGTTCCCTTATCTGTTTCTATTTCTATATTTATAGAACAAGCATTTATTTCTTCTGAAACATCTAAATCATCAAGTTCTCCTCTTTTTCTTAGCTCCTTCATGGCTATTGTGGCTAAATCCATTAACTTAACTTCTTTATTATTTAAGTTTTCCCCATAAACATAGGCTCTTGAATTTTTATAATCTTCATAAGCCTTTTTAATAGGTTCTGAATACTTACCCTCTTCTATATAAACATCTTTTATTATTGTTTCAAAAGTTGTGTGTCTACAATGATCTGACCAATAAGTATCAATAACCTTAATCTCAGTTATTGTTGGATTTCTATCCTCTGATTTAAAATAATCTCTTATTAGTTTTAAATCTTCTAAACTCATAGCTAAAGATTTATCCCTATGGAAATTTTTAAGCCCCTCTTCATTTAAATCTAAAAAGCCATTTAAAACCTCAACCTCATTAGGTTCTTCTAAGTTTTCTTCTAAGACTTTTGAAAGTGGACTAACTTCCCTTGAATCAACAGGATTAATGTAATAAGATTTTATTTTCTTTATCTCTTCCTCATTTAAATTCCCTTTTAAAATAATTACTTTTGACGATTTAACAGGAATTTTTTCCTCCTCAGTAAGAAGCATTATACACTCTGAAGCTGAATCAGCTCTTTGATCATACTGTCCTGGTAAATATTCAACACCAAAAGCAATTTCATCTTGTCCTATTTCAAAATTTTCCTCATATACTCTATCTACTGGAGCTTCTGACAAAATAGTATTTACAGTTCTTACATACTGTTCTTCTTCCATATCTCCTAATATGTATTTATTTAAAACTCTTACATCCTCCAAAGCTTCAATTCCTAAATTATCTTTAAAATCCTTAAGTAATATCTGACTTTCCACATTAAAACCAGCTTTTTTTTCTACAAATACCATTCTAATACCAGACATTTTAATCCCCCATTCAAAACACGAACATTATTAATGATTAAAAATTAATCATTCGTTAATTTAACATTACCACCTTAAATACGTATTGTCAATATTTAAAATTATTTAAACATTCGTTTTTTCAGATAATTTTAGACGTATTTATATTATTTTTATTAATTAAAGTTCGTATTTAAGAATAAAAATAGAGATATATTAAAAGTCTCGAATAATATTTTTTAATATATCTCTAATATTTTTAGTCTTCTCTTAAAAGGTTTATATCCTTCCCTTCTAGAATCTTATTCATATTTCTTATAGAGCACATTTTTCCACACATTGTACAACTATCTTTATGTTCAGGAGTAGATTCTTTTCTGTATCTAATTGCTTTTTCACTATCTATTGCTAAAGAAAACATCTCGTCCCAATCTAGTCTTTTCCTAGCATCACTCATTTTATTATCTATATCTCTTGCCCCTGAAATTCCTTTTGCTATATCAGCTGCATGAGCCGCTATCTTTGTGGCAACTATTCCTTCCCTTACATCCTCTAAATTAGGAAGTCTTAAATGTTCTGCTGGTGTTACATAACAAAGAAAATCTGCTCCATAAGAAGCCGCCATAGCCCCTCCTATAGCACTTGTTATATGATCATATCCTGGTGCAATATCAGTTACTATTGGTCCTAAAACATAAAATGGTGCTCCATGGCATAATTTTTTCTCTAATAAAACATTAGCTTCAATTTCATTCATTGCCATATGACCTGGTCCCTCTATTATTACTTGTACATTTCTTTCCCAAGCTCTTTTTGTTAGTTCTCCAAGGGTAATTAATTCTTTGATTTGTACAGCATCAGTTGCATCAGCTATTGAACCTGGTCTACAAGCATCCCCTAAACTTAAAGTTAAATCATACTTTTCACATATATCTAATAATCTATCAAAATATTCATAAAAAGGATTTTCTCTATTATTTAATTCCATCCATGCAAAAAGAAGAGATCCTCCCCTAGAAACTATATTAGTAAGTCTTTTATTTCTTCTAAAAGTTTCAATTGTTTCTCTATTTAATCCAGCATGTATAGTAACAAAGTCAACTCCATCCTTTGCATGTTTTTCTACAACATCAAAAAATTCATCAACAGTTATATCTTTAAGTTCTTTATCATAGAAACCTACTACATCATACATTGGTACAGTTCCTATCATAGCCGTAGAAACTTCTACAAGTCTTTTTCTAAAATCATAAGTTTTACCATAATTACTTAAATCCATTATAGATTCTGCATTCATATCTATTGCTTTTTTAACTTTTTCTAACTCTAATTCTATATTGGCACAATCCTTTGAAATTCCTAGGTTAACATTTATTTTAGTTTTTAATCCTTGTCCAACACCCTCTGCACTTATACTTTTATGATTTTTATTAGCTGGTATTACAATTTTTCCTTCAGCCATTAAATTCATTAAAGTTTCAATATTAATTCCTTCTTTTTCTGCAACTACTTGCATTTCCTTTGTTATTATTCCTTTTTTAGCAGCATCCATTTGAGTTGTATAATTCATATTAGTTCTCCTTATTTTAATTTTTTAACTGCGCAGTTAAATTAATATAGGATCCTATTTTTTTATAAAAAATAAAAGCTTGCCCTAAGGCAAGCTTAATAAACACTTATATAGATACATTTATAACTTTTCAAAGTATAAATATAAATAAACAATAGTTTCTGCTTCCCTACGGTAGTACTAACTACATCAGGTTTTAAGGGTTAGATAGATATTATCCTCTCAGCATACAAAATGCACCCCTAGCACTTACGATTAAATATTTACTTTTTCTAAATTATACTATCAATTTTTTTCAATTTCAAGTAAATTTATAAAAATAAGTAATAATATACTTAATAATTATTTTCGCTAAATATAAAAAAGATATACTAAATTAAAACCAAGTAAAATATAATTAGGAAATTAAAAAAGCTTTAGAATAAGTTCCTATCTCATTCTAAAACTTTCATAACTATTCCGATTTATATATTATAATTTAAGTTTTCTCTACAAAACAATGGAATTTTAAAAGCCTGTATGACCAAATCCACCGCCTCTATTTACACTTTTAAGTTTAGAAACGTCATCTATTTTTATAAAATTAGCTTTATAATATTTTGCTAAAACCATCTGAGCAATTCTATTTCCTTTTTTTATGTATATAGTTCCATATGGATTTCCGTTCTTATCTAAATAAATATATGTCTTTAATAACTTTTTATAAGCTTTTTTTCCTTCATCCTCATAATCACTTATATCATGTCCTTTAGATTCTAAATAATCGCTTAATCTTACTTCAATATAATTATTTTTTAAATCATCTAATATACTTATATCATTAGCTATCTCATAAGGAAGATTGGCTATATTATAATTATTTTCTAAAATTACTGATATATCACTAACTGAATCAGCATCAATAGTTCCTATTGAGTTTGAAATTTTTAAGTTTGTTCTTAAAGAAAGTCCACTTCTAGCCCTAATTTGAAGCTCCATATTATCAGGAATTGCAAACTTTAACCCTAATGGAATTGCAACTTTTTCAAAGGGTCTTATAACCATATCCTCTGCTGCAAAAAGGTCTGCTCCTGCGGCTAATGGTGTTTCATATTTAGGGGTTTCTCCATTTTTATCGTATTGAATATATACATCTCTTACTCTTTGTTCTCCAGCCATAAAACTCACCTCCATCTTTAGTAAAAATTATATTTTAAATTTCCCTTATTAACAAATGTGTAAATCATCCATATTCTTAATTCAAAGTTGTATCATTAATATTTTGTTAATATATTTTCTTTATTCTTACATTTACAACTTATTACTTTTATTAAGAATTTTTTATAGAAAAACTTAATTCTTTATAAAAAAATAACAGGTCTAATCAATCTAGCCTGTTACTTTTTACTTATTTAAAATTATTTTTAAAAATTATTTCTATTCATATTATATATACAAATCCCAGCAATAGCACCTGTTATAAATACAGTTAATAAGTTCCATATCTTAAATATATAAACTCCAAAATAATGAACTAACACAATTAAAATTAAAGCTATAACTATGTGGATAATCCATTCCCACTTAGGCTCTATTTTAAAAGCTCCATATATTTTATCAGTTAACCTTATTTTTTTATCAATTAATCCATATAAAACAGCAAATAGAATTGTTGATACAACAAACACTAATGCTTCCAATATATTTTGTAATAAAAGCATTCTATCCATAGTTTCTTCCCTTTCAATTCATCCTTAATAGCTATATTATACCATTTTAAAGAATAGGAAGTGAACTTTACAATTAAAATTAATATATCATTTAGACTTTAAATACACCCAATCTATAGAGATAATACTCTTCTTTATTTTTAGTATAAACATAAAGAATAAACTAATAAAAATATATCTTTTCACAGCTTATTTTTTAAAGGAAGCAATTAAAATTCCAATAAAAATTCCATTTATACTTGAAACTACAAAATTTCCAATTCCGTAAGGAATACTTAAGTATTTAAATATTATGTAACTTAAAACTAAAACTATTATTGAAGTTATTATAACTATTAAATCATATATAAACTTATCCTTAAAACTTTTATGTCCCCATAAAATTCTAGTATTACTATCCCTAAGTTTATATAAGAAAAATAACACTATAATTATTCCAATAACAGTACTTGTATGTTGAACTAACTTATATATATAAATTTCTTCTCCACCAAATATTATAATTTTTTGTCTAAGCCAAGTGATATGACGCACAAAGAATCCAGTTTTATGAGTAAATCCATCCCACAAAACATGGGTAATCATTCCTAATAAAGCCGAATATATGAAAACAATTACTTCTTTCCATGAATGCAAGCCAAATTGTTCTGTTCTTAAGTAACCATACCAGTTATCTAAAGGTCTCGGCAAATGACTTATAAGTGGAGATTTTATAAAGTTATGAAAAATATACGCTAATAAAATACATAAAGGCAAATTTAATATAAAAAAGCCTAATATTTGGTGTCCTAAATTTCCATAAGGTCTAAAATTAAGAAAATATATAAAATCTGGAGCCATACTCCCTAAAATTAAAGCTGTAAAATTAAACTTTTTATTCTTTAAAAAAACCACAGCTGCTGGATGCGCTAGGGTAAAAGGCATACTTACTCCCCCTTATTATATTGAGTATTACCCAATTATAACATATAAAAGACTAAGTAAAAACGACTAAAATTTTTCTTTTAATCCATTAACATGAAACCTATTTATAATAACATTAATTATTAATAACCATAACTCATGCTTCTTTAAAAATTCCATTTTAATTTAAAACTCCTAATATTTCTTCCCCATATTTATTAATCTTCACCTTAGCCAATCCCTTGACTTTCATAAGCTCTTCTTTATTCTTTGGCATTTTATCTAAAAGATCATTTAGAGTCTCATCATTAAAAATGCAATAAGGAGGAAGTTTTTCTTTTATTGCAAAATTTATTCTTAATTGTTTAAGTTTTCTCCTCAGTTCTTCTTTATTTTTATTACTTAATATTTTACCTTCATAAGATTTATTATCTCTATTAAATAAAACCTCATCATTAAAATTATCATTGTTTGATTTTTCTTCACTGCATACTTCTGACTCTTTTTTTATAAAATCCTCTTCACTTAAAGAGTATTTTTTATAATAATCAAACTCTATAGGTTTATTATTTTCTAATAAAAATTTACCTATTGAATATTCTACTTTATCTAAAACCTTAAAATCTTGCTTTATCTTATGATAGTTTAATTTCTCTTTTATAAAAGATGTTAATTGATCATATTTTATAATTTGTGATTTTATTTCCTTTGGTGCTTTATACTTATTTATTACACTTTTAGAGTTTGCAATTACTACACAAGAATATATAGGATATTTTTTTATCATTTTATTTTTCTTTAAATACTCAGTTAACACTCTAACATGTCTTTCATTTTGAGCTACTGGACTGTATATTCCTTCTTTTCTATAAACTTTTCCTTCTTTATTTTTAAAATATCTTATAAATTCTCCTGACTCATTTACAGTTATATCTCCACTTAAGGCCTTAGTTTCTAAGACTAAAATAAAACTTTTAGTTATTAGAATATAATCCATTTGGGCAACTGATTCCCCGTCCTCTATCCTAATATCATGTAAAGCTAACATTGGTATATAGGAATTTTTTATTTCATAACTAACATTTTTTTCTCCCTCAATACCATAAGTTAAGTACATAATATCTCTATCTATTAATTTCTTTTTCTCACTATAAACTTTTCCACTAAGAATTTTTAAATCTTCTAATTGTTTATTATTCTCATTGAATTCTTTAAGCCATGTAGGTCCCTTTATAGAAGAAATTCCGAAAATAATTTCTTTTAACATTTATATACCACCTCCTATTAACATTTCATTCATATTGTAGCATATTTTGTAACTTTTTGTTAACAATGTATTTTAAAGCTAAAAGCATGTATTTAAAAAGTGTTAGAAACATATTTAGAAATAGTTACTTCTAACACTCTTACTTAATTATTAAAATTACTTATTTAATGTTTTTACTGATACTTCACCTGAATTTAAGTATTCTATTTCACCATTTTCATACTTAACAACCAAAGCTCCCTCATCAGTAATATCAATAGCCAATCCTTTATTCAGCTTATTGTTCTTTAAAAAACTTACTTCTTTTCCTAATACTAAAGATAAAATTCTATACTCTGTCATTATGCTTTTATCATCTAGATTTTCACATAATTCAAAAAGTTCATTTAAAATCTCAGCAACTAACTGATTTCTAGTAATAGTTGGCTTTTCTCCTCCAAATATTGATCCTGCAATATTTTTTATATCTTCTGGGAAATCTTTTGAATCAGTTTTAAAATTCACTCCAATTCCAACAACAACATTTTCAACTCTTCCACTCTCAAAGTTTCCTGTTGCCTCTGTTAATATACCGCAAATTTTTTTATCATCTAAAAATATATCATTAACCCACTTTATTTTAGGTCTTTTTTTAGTTAATGTTTCTATTGCCCTACAAACAGATATAGCTGCTGAGGTTGTTATATGTATGGCTTTTGAAAGTTCTATGTTAGGTCTTAAAATAACACTCATATATATTCCTTTGTTAGAAGGTGAAAAGAACTTTCTTTGAAATCTCCCCCTACCTGCTGTTTGTTCCTCTGCAATTAATATTGTTCCATGTGGTATATCATTATTCATTAAAAGCTTCTTAGCTTCTTGATTAGTTGAATCTATAGTTTTATACACCCTTATATAGTTTTCACGGTATTTAGGATTTAAAAATATTTTTATTCCCTCTGCTGATATTAAGTCATTATCCTTTGTTAATTGATATCCTCTATTGGTAACAGCAGAAATATTGTATCCCTCTCCCCTTAAGGATTTTATAGCCTTCCATATAGCTGCCCTAGAAACTGATAAATGTTTAGCCAATTCTTCTCCTGATATACTTCTCTCCCTATTTTCTTCTAAAATCTTAAGTACTGACTCTTTAACCGACATTTAACTAGCCCCCTAATTTATTTCTATTATTTATATTAAAATTACTTTTCTTTAATTAATACTCTCCTTGATTATATTTTTTATGCCTATTATTGACAACCTTTTTTAATATTTAAGTCTACAATATAAATCTCAAAATAATTTTCTATATAAAAAAAGGCTAGCAACTTTTAATGTTACTAACCTTTCCATAAAAATTATTTAAATTCTATTGCTCTAATTTCTTTTAATGATTTTAAAACATCCTCATTAATATTTCCTTGTGCTTCTTCTAAGATAGAATAAATATTTCTAGCCTTTTCTAAGATGCTTTTTATGTTTTCATTTACTTCGTATTTTTTATAAACTGCAACAAAATCAAAAATTATTGCCAATGCTCTCTTTAAATTATCTCTTAAATTGTCTTTAAACCCTGGTGTTCCTAAAACATATTCATTTGAAAACACTTTAGGTTCCTCTAAGTATATATTTAATTTTTCTTTTACTAAAGACACAGCATTTAAATAATCATCATTACAAGTTGAAATTAAACCCTCATTAATTTTTATGTCTTTTTCCATTTAAATCATCTCCTTAACTCTTTCATTAGTTCTTTAAAGATAATTAATTATAGTGTTTGTGTGGTTTTTTTATTTATATAAAAAATTTTGGATTCTAATTGATAAAGTACTAAAAATAATAAAATATTTATTCTCAGTAATATGATTATATCCTACAAAAAGAAAAAAGAAAATAATTTTCCAATTTTCATTTAAATTTTTCTTAACAATAAGAAATTTACTCTTTATTATTTAAGCTTATTTTTTTATTTTCATGTATAATTTAAATAAAAAACTAGGTGGTGTTTAAGGTGAATTATATTGAAGATATAAAAAATTATATTCCTTTTAACGAACAAGAAGAAAGGGATAAAGAACTATTTTTAAGATGCTTAAATGATTTTCATGATATTTTAACAAGAGATAATACAATTGCTCATTTAACTAGCTCAGCCTTTGCTGTAAATAAAGAAAGAAATAAGTTTTTAATGATTCATCATAACATATATAATTCTTGGGCATGGACTGGTGGTCATTCAGATAATGAAAAAGATCAACTGAAAGTTGCAATAAAAGAATTAAAAGAAGAAACTGGAATTAAAAATCCTACTCCTCTTTTAGATAAAGCTTTTGCATTAGATGTGTTAACAGTAAATGGCCACATAAAAAGAGGAAAATATGTTTCATCCCATCTTCACTTAAATCTTACTTATCTAATAGAATGCTCAGAAGATGAAACTCTTATGCTTAAAGAGGATGAAAATAGTGGTGTTATGTGGATTCCTTTTAATGAAATAAGTAAATATTGCAGTGAACCTCATATGATTCCTATTTATGAAAAATTAATAGAAAAACTAAAATCTCTAGAATAAACCTTTTATAAATTTAAAGCTAAGTTTTATAATTTTTAAAATATATAATTACAATCAATTTAATTATGCATAAAATTCTAATTTCTAATATAATGCTACATTTTACCTTTTGAATTTAAAACTGATAAAATAAAAAAATATACACTTAGTTTAAAAGATTATTCCCTTTAAACTAAGTGTATATAATACTTACTATTTCATTGGATTTTTAGAAGTTGATGTCCATTGATTATCGCCTGCAGTTTTAGGCTGTCTATCCTTTGCAGGAACCATGTTAGGATCTACAGTTGTTGATACCCATTGATTATTTGTTGCTGATTTTAGTTTTTTTCCCATGAATAATTACCTCTTTCTATTTTTTATTGAAACTTGTTCAACCTTATTTTTTGTAATTATATTTTTTTCATCCTAGGTATTTATTAGAAACTTTAATTGACTTATTTTAAACTTTTGATATATAATATATAAAAACTGAATCATTAAAAGCTTTGATTAGGAGTAGTAATATTACCTCATAGCCTAAAGAGAGTTGTGGTTTGCTGTGACACAATGGTATGAAAATATGAACTTGCCTATGAGCATATGTGTGAAAAAAAGCACATACGGGAAAAAACCGTTATAAAATCGAGTGAGGAAAAGAAATTTTCCTAATAAGAGTGGTACCGCGAATATCCTTTCGTCTCTTAAATTTTAAGAGATGGAAGGTTTTTTTATTTGTTTTTATTTGATTCTAGCAAATAATAATTAATTATATAGACTTAGAGGAGGATTAGTTAATGGGTAACTATAGTACTGCCATAGATAAGAAATGGCAAGACAAATGGGCTGAATCAGGCCTTTATAAATTTGATCCAAATAAAGAAGGAGAGAAACTTTACGTTTTAGAAATGTTTTCATACCCTTCAGGTAGCCAATTACATGCAGGTCACTGGTTTAACTATGGACCAGTTGATTCATGGGCTAGATTTAAAAGAATGCAAGGATATAATGTATTCCAACCAATGGGATTTGATGCTTTCGGTTTACCTGCTGAAAACTTTGCTATAAAAACAGGAATACATCCTCAAGATTCTACAATAAAAAATATAGCTAAAATGGAAGAACAATTAAAAGCTATGGGAGCTATGTTTAACTGGGAAAACGAAGTTGTAACTTGCTCACCTGAATATTATAAATGGACTCAATGGCTATTCCTAAAATTATACGAAAAAGGATTAGCTTATAGAAAAAAAGCTCCTGTAAACTGGTGTCCATCATGTCAAACAGTTCTTGCTAATGAGCAAGTAGTTGATGGATCTTGTGAAAGATGTTCAACAGAAGTTACTAAAAAAGATCTTACTCAATGGTTCTTTAAAATAACTGATTATGCTGATGAATTATTAGATAAATTAGATGGTTTAGATTGGCCAGAAAAAACAGTTTCTATGCAAAAACACTGGATAGGAAGATCAACTGGTTCTCAAGTTAACTTTAAAGTTAAAGATAGCGATTTAAACTTTGATGTATTCACAACAAGAGTTGATACTTTATGCGGAGTTAGCTATGTTGTTTTAGCTCCTGAAAATCCATTAGTAGACGAAATAGTTTCAGCTGAACAAAAAGAAGCTGTTGAAAATTATAAAGAAGAAGCTAAAAAACAATCTGATATAGAAAGACAATCTATTTCAAGAGAAAAAACTGGTGTATTCACTGGTGCATATGCTATTCATCCATTAACAGGTAAAGAAGTTCCTATATGGGTTGGAGACTACGTTCTAGCAACTTACGGAACTGGAGCTGTTATGGCTGTTCCTGCTCATGATGAAAGAGATTTTGCTTTTGCTGAAAAATTCAATCTTCCAATAAATAGAGTTATAGAAGCTAAAGATGGTAGTGAAACTAACCTTCCATTCTGCGAGCACGGTATATTAGTTAACTCAGGTGAATTTGATGGATTAACTACAGATGAGGCTAAAGAAAAAATAGTTGAAAAACTAGCTTCAATGGGTCTTGGAGAAAAGAAAGTTAACTTTAGATTAAGAGACTGGTTAGTTTCAAGACAAAGATACTGGGGAGCTCCAATTCCTGTAATTTACTGTGAAGAATGTGGTATAGTTCCCGTGCCTGAAAGTCAATTACCAGTTGAATTACCATATGATGTTGAATTTGCTCCAGATGGAAAATCTCCACTAGCTAAGAGCGAAGCATTTGTTAATACAACTTGCCCTCACTGTGGAAAACCAGCTAAGAGAGAAACTGATACTTTAGATACTTTCGTATGTTCATCATGGTATTACTTAAGATATCCTGATAATAAAAATACTGAGGCTCCATTTAATCCTGAATTAATCAACAAAATGTTACCAGTTGATAAATACGTTGGTGGACCTGAACATGCTTGTATGCATCTTCTTTACGCAAGATTCATAACTAAAGCCCTAAGAGATATGGGATACCTAAACTTTGATGAACCATTCACTTCATTAACTCACCAAGGATTAATCTTAGGACCAGACGGATTAAAAATGAGTAAATCAAAAGGAAATACAATATCTCCTGATGATTATATAAAAGAATATGGTGCAGATGTATTTAGAATGTACCTAATGTTTGGTTTTGCTTACACTGAAGGTGGAGCTTGGAGTGATGATGGAATCAAATCTGTAAATAGATTCGTTGAAAGAATTGAAAGAATTATAGATACTGCTAGAGAAGCAATCTCAAAAGGTGAAAATAATAAAACTACAATGGATAAGGCTGAAAAAGAGCTTAACTATTGGAGACACAATACTATAAAATCTGTTACAGATGATACAGATAAACTTCAATTTAATACAGCAATAGCTAGAATGATGGAATTCATAAATGCTTTATCTAAATATACTCAAGAGAAAGAAATGAATCTTGATTTCTTAAAAGATGTAGTTTCTGATTATTTAAGATTATTAGCACCATTTGCACCTCACTTCAGTGAAGAACAATGGAGCTTACTTGGAAATTCATACTCAATCTTCAATGAAGCATGGCCAAAATTTGACCCTAAAGCTTTAGTTAAAGACGAAGTTGAAATAGCTATACAAGTTAACGGAAAAATCAAAAACAAAATAATGGTTTCTTCTGATTTAGATGAAGAAGGAATAAAAGCCGCTGCTTTAGCTAATGAGAAAATCATAGCTTCAACAGAAGGAAAAACAGTTGTAAAAGTAATAGTTATAAAAGGTAGACTTGTAAATATAGTTGTTAAGTAATATAATATTAACGTTGCAAATTTTTTAATTGATTAAAAGTTAATACTAATCTTAATAATTAACACTTTTAAATAACAAATTATATATTATACTATAAAAGGTATCTAAACGCTGAGATTTGACTCCGTTTAGATACCTTTAAACTTTACATTGTTATATGATAATTATTTTTATCAACCTTTATTTCTTTTTCAAAAACTTTATAATATTCTGATTCATGTCCTCTTAAATCAATATTGTCCATTAATTTTATATTTTTAACTATATTATTATCTATTGCTTCTAAAAACTCATCTTTATTTCTAACTAACTCTGTTTCCTTTGCAACATTATAATAAGTATATCCAAAGACTCTTTTTTCGTGGATTAACTGATTATTATCACAATTTAAAATTCCACCATCTCTAAATTGTCCCCTTATTTCAATTGGAGAATTTATTTTTATATCTCCTTTTAAATAAACCTTTGAATCTTTTCCTAAAATGTCAAGTCCAACTCCAGATTTATTTTGTAAATCAAGATTATTTAAGGTTACTACTCCATTTTCAACCTTTAATCCATTACCCTTTTCTTGATTATTTACTATTTTACAATCATTAATATGAATATTATTTCCCTCTAAAATGTTTACTGCTCTATTAAAGTTAGACTCTATAAAAACATTTTCTAAAATTATGTCATCTCCTGATATAGTAATAAGGTTATTATTATTTAAAGCTTCATCATCCTTACATACTATATTTAAATTTTTTAGCACAATTCCATCTCCCTGTAGTGTAAAAAAATCTCTATTAAGATTTTCAGCTAATTTAGGAACATAGATACTATATCCTTGACCATCTATTACAACATTTAAACTCTTAATATCTACTCCACTAGAAATTAAATTGCTAAGGTCAATGTCCCTTGATAATTTTATCTCTTCTAAGTTCCCATCATTTATTATTTTTAAGAATTCTTCTGTATCCCCTACTGTTTTTTCTATTCTAAAAATATTATTATATCTTTTACTATGACTTATACTTTGATTTATAACTGAATTATCTTTGTTTTTCTCTATTAAATTTACTTCTTTGCCTAAAACTACGCTACTGGAGAGGTTATTTACTACTATAGCAGTTGCTATTATTTTTGCCACCTTTTTATGTGCCATACTAAACTCACCTCTTCTTATTATTTTTCTTATATTTCTATTATGAACTAATTATATCATTTTTTGTATAGGTTTTCAAAAAATAAATTATAGATTTTTTTGACATATCATAGATTTTTTTTAACTCTACTAAAATCTTATAATTTATTAATGTATATTTTATGTTTTTAAAACCCTATACCTTTAAGGACGCCTTGCTAAATCATGGAAAACAAAGCATTATTCTTTCCTTAATTAAATAAAATAAATGCTATGATCTAAAAATTCTATATTAATCTACATTATATCTTCTATTATAATTGAGAAAGTTAAAATTTAAATACAAAAAGGTTATAACATGTTTCATAAATTAAAATCCTTATTACAATTAATATAAGATAATAATTTAATAATAAATCATATTATAACCTAAGTTTAAAGTTATGAATTTAAAATTTCTAACTAATTAGTAAATCAATTAATAAATAAAATAAATTTAAAATATCTATTTTTACGAATTAGTAATAAAGTTTAAAGAATTTTCCCAAATTCTTTAAGTACCTCTAATACCTTATTCTCCTCCATAGGTGAAAAATATTCAATATACTCACTATGATTAAATCTTGTAAATAAGTCCTTTGACATATCCATCCACTCTTCTAATATATAAACCCATATTATTTCACTAGTTGGACAACTTAATATAAATGACTCAACTCCAAAAAAGCTATATTCTACAATATCATGAAGTTTTGTTAATTTAACATAGTCTTCAACAACTTTAGTAGTTAATTTATATTCATATATATCCACATAGAAAAAGTCAAAATTTTCTCTCTTAGCTTTAAATCCATCTCCTTTTACTATTCTTATATTAGGATTTTCTCCAAAGTTTTCTAAGTATAAGTCAATTATTTCTTCACTCATTTCATAGACAACTATTTCTCTTACTTGATCCATTTTTGCTATTTCCTGAACAAAGTATCCTAATCCTAAGCCTAGAACCCCTACCTTACCCTTTGCTCTCTTTATACTTTCAAAAGCTCCTTGAATTTCCTGTGGTGAAATTCTCATCCAAAGCTTTTCTCCTTCATATAGTTCTATAGGACTTTCTTTTAATATCTGCTTATGCTCATATAAATAACCATCAAATTCTTTTCCTTCACTATACTTAATAGTAAAGTTACCCTTTTTGTTCTCTTTTATTTTTTCTTTATATTCTTTTATTTTTTCCTCACAATAATCTATGTTATATGGTATCATACTTTTTCCTTTCTAACCTTCTCAGAAAACAATTTATTTTATTAATATATATTTTAACACAATATCACTTTATATATATAAATATAGTTTTATGATTTAAAACATTAATAATATAAAACAAATTTAACTCTTTTATTTTAATTTGATGTAAGAAACTTCTCAACAGATTTTTCATGAAAAATTTCATATTATTACAAAAACATCATAATTATTTTCTACTTTTACCATTTGTATACAAAGCATAAATTCCCATTTTAAATTCCTACTAAAATAGTCTTGATTTATTTTGTTTAAAATTATATAATTTAATCAATTAATATTAATTATTAATTAATTGAAATTAAGTAGGTGATCAAATGAAAAAGGTAGCAATGAGCGATGATGCTTATATTGAATTTAAAGAGTTCCTAAAATCCAATGATATAGATAGTGATGTTATTAGAATAAACTTTGGTGGGAACGGACCTATGGGCCCTATGTTTTATGTAACTGCAGGAGAAAAAAATGAAGGTGATGAGGTTGAAGTAATAAAAGACTTAACTTTTGTTATTGATTCTTCTTTAATCGATGTATTTTTAGGTTTCTCAATACTTTCTGATGAAGAAAACTTTGGAGAAGGATTAACTCTTGATCCATTAATGAGCGACTATGAAGGTGGCGGTTGTAGTGGAAACTGTGGTAGCTGTGGTAGCTGTCACTAATTATAATATTTCTATTTTAGTGTGATATTATTTTAAAATATATTAATAATAAACTATATAAGGCAATTTTGCTTTAAATTAAAATTTAGGAGGAAATAGATATGTCAGTTGTTAAAATGAGCAATGAAGCTTATACTGAGTTCAAATCTTTTCTACAAGAAAACGGCGTAGAAAAATTTGACATAAGAATAAATCTAGCAGGAGTTGGCTGAGGCGGCCCAGTATTTAATATTGTTCTGGATGAACAATCAGATAATGATGAAGTTGTTAAAATTGAAGATATAACATTCTTCGTTGATAAAGAACTTGTTAAAGATTTTGAAGGATTCACTCTGCTTTCTTCAGATGAAAATGGTGGTAGAGGATTATCATTAAAACCAGTTAAAGAAAGCGAAGGCGGATGCTCTTCTTGCTCAAGCTGTCATTAATTTTTACATATAGAGATGGATTTTATTCCATCTCTATTTTTTTATCTTCTCTTAAATTAACCTTCTAATAAAGAATAAATTTAACTTATATAAATATAAATTTTATTTAAGTATTTTAAAATTAATTTATACTACTTAAAATACTAAGGAAATTTAATTCACTCTTCTTTATTTTATTTTTTAAAAATTTTTAAACTAAATTAAATTTCAATATTTTTACTAATATGGTTGTTTATGTTTAATTTTAGTATTATAATTTAATAAACGCTTTATTTTTAAGGAGGAGAGATAATGAATACAACTCTAGCAAACCTAACTCCAACTAAAGAACAAAGAAAATACCAAGAAGATGAACTAATAGCTTTTTTAGACCTTCAATTGAATACATTTACAGCTAATTCTGAAAATAATGATGAAGCTCCTTCTTTATTAAAACAAGAGACTTCATTTAACACAGATATATGGATAGAAAATTTATTTAAATTTGGATTTAAGAAAGTTATTTTAACTGCTAAGCTTAATAATGGTGTTTGTTTATGGCAAAGCAATTGTTCAAAAGTTAATATAAATACTTTTTCTTTAGAGAATAATTATGATGATTTAGTAAAAAAAGTTAGTAAATCTTGTAAAAAGTTTGGACTTAAATTTGGTATTCATCTTACTTTAAAAGATTATCTCACTTTAAACTTAACTCCTGAAGAATATGATAATTACTACGCGTCTCAATTAAAAGAACTTATGACTAATTATTCACAAATAAGTGAAGTTATTATGGATATGACCTCTTTAGATGAATATTATGACTCCCTTGATTTTGAAAGATACTTTAAAGTAGTTAAAGAAATAAATCCTAAATGTATCATATCTAGCCCTATTGGACCAGATGTACGTTGGACATATTATTCAGATATAGAGTCATCTAAAAACTATTTCTACTCTTCTATAAATTTAAATCTTTTAAAAGAAGATTTTAACAATGAAGAGATTAGAAAAGGAAATATTTATGGAGATACTTGGATTGTTGGAGAAAGTATTTACTCCCTACCTGACTGCTTAAACCATAATAAAGATTCATTATCAAATTTAAAACATGTGTATAATAATTCATTAGGAAGAAATACAAACTTGGTATTAGTTTTATCTCCTAATACAGATGGATTATTAAATCATAAGGAATTAAGTTTACTTTCTGATTTTTCTAAATATATAAAAGAAACTTTTTCTAATAATCTTATTAAGGGTTCATCTATATTAGCTACAAATTCATCTTCTAGCGATAGCTATAATTTAATTGATGACTATAAGAAATCTTATTGGATAGCTAATGAAAATGCTGTTAACCCTTATATAGAAATAGATTTTAAAACTATAACTAAATTTAATATTTTAGAAATTAGAGAGTGGATTGCTGAAGGTCAAAATGTAGAAGAATTTAAAGTTTATGCATATAACAATGGTTGGTTTGAACTTTACAATGGTACTTCTATAGGATATAGACATATAGCAAAACTTAACAATATCAAAACTGATAAAATTAAAATTTCATTTACTAAATATAAAAACCCACCTATGATTAATCATATTGGTGCATATTTAGGATAATTTTAATAAATAATGTTTTATAAAATATAAAAATAAATATAGAAAGTGAAATCTTAAAACTGTCATTAATAGAGTTTTTTGCTTTTTAAAGAAAAAGGGTTATATCAAAACTTATATTTAAAACTTATAAATATATTTTCTCTATATTTTTCATAAGTTTTATTGATTTTTGTTTTGGTACAACCCTCTTTTATTTTACTGTTAAATTAAAATAATTTTTTTGTAAATATAATTAAGTAAAGTTGTATTAAGAATAAAATTCCATTAAAATTATTCTTATAATATAATTGCAATATTTTGTATTTACTGGAGGCGTAAAAAATGAATATAGCTTATGACTTTATAATTGCTTTAATATTAGCATTTGTATTAGTAATGATGAAGCAATATGTTTTTGCATTAATTGTTGTAGTAATCTATGCTTTATACAAATATAATAAGAAAAAGCCTTATATTTTAGCTTACAAAGGTAATGTTTCCTTTAGAAATGGTGAAAGAGAAAAAGCTCTAGAACTTTATAAAAAAGCTTGTACATATAAAAATGCTAGTGATAGCATAAGACTTCAATATGCATATCTTACTCTTTACTTAGGGAATTTAGAAGAAGCCACTAAGCTTCTAAGTGCCATTGATTATGATAAACTACCAGAGAGATTAAAGGCTTCTTATACAATGACAGATTCTCTTATAACTTGGAAAAATGGTGATTTAAAAAAGGCTATTGAAAACTTAAAAAATCTTCATACACAATATGAACACACAACTGTTTATGAGACTTTAGGTTATTTCTTAATATTAGATAAAAGATATGAAGAAGCCTTAAAATATAACCTTTTAGCTTATGAATATGATCAAGATAATAAGGTTATAATGGATAACTTAGCTCAATCTTATTATTTCACTGGAAATATAGAAAAGGCTAAGGAAGTATATACTAAACTTTTAGATGAGGACCCTGGAATACCAGAACCATATTATTATTATGGCTTAATCCTGAGAGATGAAGGAGACGCTAAAGGAGCTTTAGAATCTTTCGATAAAGCCTTAACTAAAAGAGAGTCTTATCTTTCAGCCCTTAATAAGGATAAAATTAGAGCTACTATACAAGAATTAAACATAAAATAATATTTATAAACAAATAAGACTATATGAAATCAAAACTTCATATAGTCTTATTTGTTTATTTACTTTCTATCTTGAAACTTGTTATTATAAAAATTAAAACTCATTAAATTATTCAATATACTCCACACTTCCGTTGCCAAAAATCTATAAATATCTATAAATCTTGTTTAATTCCCTGTTCTACGAGTCCGATTTTGAAAACTATAATAGTAATCTACTTTCCTTTGATATAACTCTCCGAGGGCGTAAATTCGGATACAACGCATCCTACATATTAGCATTATCTTGTTGGTGATATTATGCTAATTTATATCTTGAAAGATTAATACTTGCATTTAAATCTCTATCAATGGATAAACCACAACTACAGTTATAAACTCTATCTTTAAGTTTTAAATCTTTCTTAATCTCTCCACATTGACTACAAGTTTTTGATGATGGATAAAATCTATCTGCTACTACTAACTTAATTCCTCTAAATTTACACTTATATTCGAGTTGTCGTTTAAATTCATAAAAACCTTGTTTTCTTATTGAATCAGATAAATGTTTATTTTTCATCATTCCCTTAACATTTAAATCTTCTACTACAACTCTGTATGGCTTGGTTTTCACTATACTTGTTGTACTTTCATGAAGATAGTTATTTCTAATGTTAGCCAATCTTCTATGGATTTGTTGTATACACTTTTCAAGTTTTATTATATTTTTAGTTTTGACATACTCCTTTCCTTTTTTATTTTTTTCATATTTTCTACTTACTTGTCTTTGTAGTCTTTTTAATCTCTTTTCTATTTTCCTAACTACATTACTTTTATTTATATTTTTAAATACTGTACCATCAGAGCATATTGCAAGGTCTTTTAATCCTAAGTCTATTCCTAATGATACATCTGTTAAATCTTCTTTAACTTCTTCTTTTTCTATACCTACCGAGATATACCAATACTTGTTATCATATGATATACGCGGATTACTATACTTAACTCCAATAGGTAATTGTTCATTAGTTTTTATCCAACCAACTTTTTCAATATTAACTAATCTATTTTCTTTAACTTTTAGCTTTATATTATCATTATAAAATGATTTTTTACTATTTTTTCTACTCTTAAATCGTGGTTTATCTGATAATCTATTGAAGAATCTTTTATATGCATTACAAGCATCTTTTACAGCTTGTTTAGCTACATTATTAGATACTTCATTTAACCAATTTAATTCATTTTTCTTTAACTTGGTTAATTCCTTTCTTAAAATTCTATCAGATATAAATTTTCCACCATTTTTATAATTTTCTTCTTGTTTTGAAAGTGTCCAATTGTATATAAATCTAGCAGTACCAACTGACTGCCAAAGTTTTTTCTCTTGTATTTCACTTGGATACAATCTAACTTTTTTCGATAGTATCATCTTCTAATAACTCCTTAATCATTTTTTTAGCTTTATTTGCCCTTTTGCCTTGAAGCCTACAACTAAATACTGTAACTATTTGAATTAAATCTTCTACTAATTCTTGTTCTTCTGTTTTTTCAGTATTATCAATTATTTCAATAGTAGTTCCATATTTTTCACAAATATTTTCTATTAGTTCATATCCAAATCTAATTAACCTATCTTTGTACAGTACTACTATTTTATCTACTTCTAAATTAGTTATCATATCTATTAATTGATTTAATCCTTTTTTATTATAGTTAATTCCACTTCCAATATCTGAAATAATCTCAAATTGATAACCTTTAGCATACATGTATGTTTTTACATTTTCAATCTGTCTTTCAAGGTCATCTTTTTGCTTATGAGAACTAACTCTACAATATCCAATAGTTTTTTTATTTAGTTTAGTTTTTGATTTTAATCTTAAAAAATGATTAAGCTGTTCTTGTGAATAATATCTCGTACCACCTTCGGTTATATGATGTGGCTTTAAAGAACCATTTTTATCCCAATTTCTAAGAGTTTGAACTGTTTTACCTATTTTATTTGCAAATTCTCCTATTGAGTAATACTTCATAATTTATCACCTCAATAAGATTATATTATAATCTATAAATAACAACCATATTTTTATAGATATTTATAGATTAATATTAACTGTTATTTACCTCCATAGGTTAAAAACTGTAGTTTAGTTTTTTTAAAGCTAACTATATTAACTTTAAACTTACACTCTTTTAAAAGCTTTAAAAGCTCTTCTTTTGAATATTTTCCCTTTTTCACAAAAAGTTTATAAGGAAATCCCTTTTCATGACCTGGTAATATTATCTCATCTGTACTACTTAAAGGATTTAATCCAATATCAATATAACCATTTGACTTTAATTCTTTAGGCAATATAATATGTGGTACTATATTGTCTGTGCATAAATTTTTAGATGTATTTTTAGCTCTAATACTAAAAACTATATCAAAATAATCTAAAGGCTCTTCATTTTTATTATCTTTTGATAGGCTATTGCTAAAATCACTTTCAGTAGCTTGCTCTATAGAAATACTCTCTAAATTAAAGTTTGTTAAACTATTAAGCTCCATTTTGAACACTATAACTATTTTAACACATAAAAAAAACTTCTTTTGTTTTTTATAGCTTAGAAGCTATTTCCAACTTAAACAAAAGAAGATTTTTAATATTTAAATAAAATTATCTATTAACATTTACACAAATAAAAAATTAAAATAATTTACGATTAAAATAATAAATAAAATTTACTTAGCTAAAAAAATATTAAGTTATTATTGTATCAATACATCCATTAGCTATAGATTTTTCTTTTAATTCATTCATATAGCTATCTTCTGGGCTTATAGTTCCATGAACCTTTATCCCCTCTTCTCTAACTCCAAAGGGTCTATATTTTATAAGTTTATATCTACATTTATCACCAATGATTTTAGATACTTCATCCACTGTTTTTTCGCTATTTAGTCCTTTAGCTATAACAGTTCTAACTTCATACATCTTGTCTAACTCTAATAATTTTTTTAAATTTTCTAAAACTAATTTATTTGATGATTTAGTTAGCCAAATATTTTCTTTTTCATCAATTGACTTAACATCAAGCATAAACTTATCTGTAAGATTTATAAGTTCATCATCTAATTTAGTATTACCATTAGTATCAACAAAACAAGTCAATCCAAGCTTTTTAACCTCTCTAAAAAGTTTTATTAAAAATTCAGAGTTTAAAGTGCATTCTCCACCACTAACAGTTATTCCTCTTATAAAAAAACTGTCTTTTTCTATCTTTTTTACAAGCTCTTCTACTGAATATTCCTTAAGTTTAGGAGAAGACATATGTTCACATAGCTTTATACATTTATCACAAGAAATACACTCTTCCTCATCCCAAATAACTTTTCCCTCACTAATTGATAAGGCACCTACTTCACAATTTTCAACACATTTTCCACAAGATATACATTTATTTATAGTCTCAGGATTGTGGCAATATAAACACTTAAAATTACATCCTTGAAAAAATATAACCATTCTATTTCCTGGTCCATCAACACAAGAAAATGGAATTATCTTATTTATTAAAGCCATAATATCACTTACTTTCTAATTTTTCTTTCAAAGGCATGACAATTATTCTTTGCTCCCATGGCAAATAAGTCTGTATTATTAAGAACAGCCTCTCCTCTTTCAAGTTTCTCCACCTCTGAACGCTTAGCTAAATATCCAGTTACCCTTACTACATCTGCTCCACTTCCATAAACAGACATGTATCTTATTCCTGAATTAAAGGCACCCTTTATAATATCAACTAAGGCTTCTGGATGATTATTATATGTATATTCAAATACAAATATATCTCCTATTCCATTATAAAAATATTTATGGAATGGTGCTGATTGCATTATATGATTAAATAATTCTGGTTCTTCTCCAACTGGTATTCTACATCCTGGTGATACATTTTGATCTAAATCAATTCCTACTTGTGCATGAAGAACATAGTGTCCTCCAAAGCAATTTACATGTTTAGCTTCATGTTCTGATACTATTTTATTTAATTTCTCTATTATTCTTAATCCAAGTTTATTAGCTTTTTCTGAATACCCAAATCTATCACTTTGTTTCTCTGCTCCTAATAAAGTATTTACAGCCTCTGCTAGACCTACTACTCCAAACATTCCTGTAAATAATTTTTTCTGAATAAATCCTTCTTTTACTAAAAAATTAGAAGTAAAGAACTGAGTTTCCTCAACTAAAAATCTTATTCTTTCATCAATATACTGAATCATTTTAGTGCTCACATAAGGTAATACATTCTCTAAAAAGTCCTCTACTGAAGTAGCCTTCTTAGCTACCTCATTTAATTTTATTCTTACAAGGGTATATCCACCCCCACCAATATGAAATCCATTATAGCAACTTGCTATAGCATATCTATCTGTTCCAAAGCTTTTCACATCCATTTTATGATTTGCAAAACTAGGTTTAGCTGTGCTTAAAGCAACCTTTGCACATAAATTTATAAAACTCTCTGGAGTATTTTCTAAATCATACTTCATACTTAAATTTGGAACTGCACATTGAAGTTCATCCATAGACTCTAGTATTAATCTTCCTGCCACAGTCTCTCTTGGCCCTATATTAGCATGTACAAAAGAATCAGTTAATGTTCTATCTATGTGCTTTAAAAATAATTTAATTGCTCTTTTCGCTTCCTTTTCATCTTCTATAAATGGCTCTAAAAGTTCGTCTATATTTCCAAGGTAAACTGGAAATGTAGTTATTGAAGGCACATGCTTATAGAAAATTAATAGGTTATTAGTTGCTTCCCATATATCCTCTGGAACTGAAAGATTTAAAAATTCACATCCCTTTTCCATAAGTAAAGAATAATCTGGAATTATGTATCTAGGCCTAAATGGTGCATTCCCCTCAAAAAGAGTACATATACACCCTTCATCTATTAATTTTTTTGTTTCATCATCAATATTTAACACTTCAATTGTGCTTTCTGCATAAGCAGCTAAGTCTTTAATTTGTTGATGATATGTTAATGATTTATCCTTTAGTATCTCTAATACTCTATTCATACTTTTCATCCCCCTTAAAACATACGATCTGTTAAGTTAAATGAACATTGCTCTTTTCAACCTTTGAGAATACAATGAG
>OCPN01000079.1_pt1 | contig 51344 bp, 42 predicted proteins | sample 1476971 | NCBI WGS metagenome assembly OCPN01 (sample SAMEA2580251, study PRJEB22360) | human gut metagenome | biome: human gut; feature: human-associated habitat; material: faeces | place: Denmark | collected 2008/2010
CTCCCCTTTTCGGTCCGTTTTTAGTTTGCCTAATGCATCATCATAATTCTGTTTCGTACCGATGGCAAAAAACACGGAATGTTCTCTTACAATAGATAAACGTTCACCATCACTGAGTTTTGGATAGTATTTACTTGCTAATAGTAGTCCAGGAACAGAGGCTCGGATGTTAGTACGATCATCATGCAATAACACAACTGCAGACTCATTAACGATTAAATCCATCACCTTTTTAGAACCACTTGCTATCTCATTAACTTCATCTCGTGTTAGCCCCCAGTCGGTTATAAACATTTCCCTATGCTTTTCAGCTTTAGAATCTAACTTTATAACATCACTAGTTCCTATATTACTCAAGCTACCGGCCCGATAATTCTCATATGCATTGGCAGGAATGCTCGCATCAGCACCTGGCATAGGTGGCTGTCCGGCTGGAACTTCGATCTGTACAGCGCTTACATTCAGGGTGAAAGCAGTCATTAATGCCATCATGATTATACTTTTACGTAACATACAACCCTCTCTTCTTTTCTTCTCTCACATTTACAACCTAAATAAGCACAACCTTATTAGCATAAGTATACTATGCAAATAAGACTGTGCCTATTATTTATAATTTTATATTTAAGTGTTTATTCTATTCATATGAATCAGACATGTAAGATATTTAAATGAATAGAGATCGGAAATAAAATATGTAATGAAATATAGCATATATAAAGTAAGGAATTAATGCAAGCAACGTTCCAATGGCGATAATAATATATATCAAAAGACACGATGCTAGTAAAACCACTAGACTATTAATGATGACTTTATAAATCAGTGCCTGCTCTTTCTTAGATTGTATCCACGCTTTAGCCCTATAATATACTTTAGGTTTATTAAAGGCTAGTGGTAATCGTTTACACCATAGAACAAGCCAAGGAATAAAGAGGATATTACCAAAGAGAAAAATCATTTCTAAGTCATAACTCCCTAATGGGTATAAGTACGGCGTTAAGTCAGGTTTCTGTAAGCTATGAATAATCGCCTCTATGGAGCCTATCCATAGAGAAACGAGCAAATACTTAATATAAAGCACTAGTATAATTTTAAAAATGTATTTAAATGTACTCATTCGCTATTCTCTATCTAATCATATACATAGTAAAAGTAACTTAATAGCATAAGTATACTATGCAAATAAGACTGTGCCTATTATCTATTATCTATTTATATTTTAGATTGTGTAGGAGTTTTCTCTAATTAGTATATATAAGGTTTATCTTAATTTGACGATATATATCTTTATCCCTATAATATAAGTAGATAGTCAGACGAGTCGTAACGTCAGGCTCATCTCTAAAAACAAAAAAGCTTGAGAAATGGCCTTTCAGTTATCGAATCATCTAAGATAACGAAGGGCTATTTGTCTTTTCCAAGACAAATAAGCGCTATTAATGCTCCAAAGGCAATAACCACAGTTATTACCTGTAATAAGAGCATGATTATTTCATAATCACTCATAGGCTTATCCCTCCCTTCGATGACGAAGAGAGGCCCAACCTCGTCCAACTATCCTAAGCCTATTATAGAACGAACTAATATACGATACAATAAGCATTACATTATACAAATATACGAATTAACTAATAAAAGCCAAGCTATTTCTAAATATGAATAGCTTGGCTTTTGCATTGTATAAATAAGTTAAGAGCGTATCAGAAATAAAATATGCGTGTTCAAAAGCTTTCAAGAGCTAACGAAATATCAATCCAAGAATCATAAGTAGAGGCATAACTAATATAACACCAACCAAAATAAAACCAGCTAAAACAGCCATAGTGCCATACGTTATTAGACATAACTTTATTAAAAAATCTATACAACTATATATACACATACCCACGGTAGATTGTTCTTTTAAAGAAATGAACCATGCTTTCACTCTATAATACATTTTCGGTTTATCAAACACAGGATATAGTTTCTCATACCATAAAATTACCCATGGTAAAACCCAAATATTCCCAAAGCAAAAAATCAATACCGGCACATAATCTCTTAATGGATATGCTTCTAATACATATCGATCGTACAGTAATGTATAAATCCACCAAATAGAGGATCCCCAAATAAGTAAAAGCACAAACTTTAACAGAAACAAAAAAATAAGTTTAATCATCAATCTAAGTCTATCCTCGATTCTGACCATTCTAATACTATCAATAATTTATTATGTCTCATCGTCATAAGCTATGCCATATGCTTTTTTATACATCAAATTAGGCAATTTATATTTTTCATCACCAAAATCAGCAGGTAGAATCATAGCTTTTAGGTTTTCTGCATACACACGTTGTTGGCGAATTTGTCCATTATTGTAATAGGTACCGCCATCATTAACAGTTCCAGTGATTCCTGAGTTCCCTTGTTTTGTACGCCAAATAGAGATATACGGTATCTTATTGCCTTGTTTTAAAGCTTGATCATGAGCATTAATTAAATGGCGCAAAGAACGATCCATTTGGTAATCGTATTGTACTGAAAGTCCTTGAATCATATTAGCAGCAGGCATAGAAACATAGATGACCGCTTCGATACGACGATGACCATTCGGTGCCGATACAGGCTTAACAGATGAAAGGTCCAAATATTTTCCATCCCCTCGTCCAGAGTCAGCACTCGAATCGATGTGCTCAAATCGCTCTGAGTTTAATAAGTCAGCCTGTGCTACGGCTTGACCTTTCATAGGCAATACGAGGCAGGCTAATAACCATAGTGAAAGTAAATATATGCGTTTCATCGTCCACCTCACTGTACAACAATATCATCAAAATACTGCTGATAGGCAGCCATAAACATAGCCTCTGCTATACCATACATAATGGTATTATTTCGCTTGAGTGGGAACTTGCGCATATCATTTCGATACTGCATTTGCTGTGCTGCCCCATCGAATGAATATTTTGCCACAGCTACGTCCACTAGAGATAAGCCAGATTTACTTTCACTAGCCTCAATCAAAGCCAACGTAGACGGGCTTGGATTCATCATATGAGACGAATGGATTAAGGTAGCTAGAGAATAGTTTGTATCATAATCCACAGTAAGTTGTTTCTCTTCAATCGTAGATTGGTAATCTGTATCTATTACGACATAATAGGTACCACGCAAAGAATATTGTGGGGGTGCATAATGAGTCGCCTCAATAGAATAGGTGTTCAAATAGATATATAAACCACCGCGCTCCATCGTAGGATTCATCGCCTGAACATGAACTAATTTGAACTGTGGCGATGTCTGTAATTCTTGTAATGTGATTGCCTCTGTGGGCATGATGAAAGCCAGCAACACAAGGGCTAGCATTAAAATACGTTGAACCATAAAAACCTCTCTCAAACTAAATAGTCAAATACAGCTTATTTACTTAACAGCTTAACCCATTCCATATACCATGGAATAAAGATGGAACTATTTTCAAGTCTCTCCTTATATGCCCCTTCTTCCCGCCATTGTGGCTCTTTTCGTAACTTTGCCGCATCATCAAAGCCTACGTATTCAATCATATCTCTTAGCTGCTTATGCGTATACGATATTTTACTTTTATCATAATTAATACGATAACTGTAATAGTATACAGAATCTTTCACAACATGACGAAGATAGGATTCACGATTGGGCTTATAGGCATCAACTAAAGAACCAGGAATTCCGTTATTCCACACTACGGCGTACTGTGTAGGTGTATCCAAATCATTATATTTATGTAAATAATATATTATTGGAACCTTAATCAGCGTGTTATCTGTCTCTTTGCTCATAATTGCGCTACGTATTACCCGTATTTTAACCCCTGTATCCTCATAAGTTCTCACCTCATGTCTCTCATTTTCTACGGCTTCACTGACTAACTTAGCCGTCTTAGGAATGCGATAGTGAAAGTTCCCCCAATGCTCAATCTGACTGTAATTATCTAATCCAGATAAGGATTCTATGGATGGAATAATATAATTACTCATCACCACTTCAGGTGCTTGATCTTGATATGGATCTTCTGTATTAACCCATCCCCCATAAGTAACTCCATACGTTGTCTTTGTATCATCCGGAGTGAATTCCGTATACATTATACGAGAATTGTTTGACATGAACTTCCAAGATGCATTCCTCAACCCTGGATAATTATATTTTCCTTCACCTTCAGCATATTTACTAAGCTCTTTACCATGAGGTGGTCCTACTACTAAAAACGAACTGAGACTACGAACAGCAAATAATGGCCCTTTTCCAGGCTCAGTTTCTATCACATCACCACGGAAGCTAACATTTGGTACGGATAATCTGATATTTTTATCCCCTTCATGAATCAATACCACTGTAGACTGCGAATAATCTGCAAGCTCCAAAGCCTTAGAAAAACCAGGATGTTCCAGATTTAGCTTATCAAGCGTAGATGGCGGATTTTTAGGATTCGATTTTGCAAATTGACTATATGACTCTGCCTCTTGCTCCGCTACTTTATTAATATGCCGATAATTCTCATACGCATTGGCAGGAATTCTCGCATCTGCTCCAGGCATAGGCGGCTGTCCGGCTGGCACTTCGATCTGTACAGCACTTACATTTATGGTGAAAGCAGTTGCTACTGCCATCATAATTACACTTTTACGTAACATAAAACCCTCTCTTTTTCTTCTCTCACATTACAACAAAATAAGCACAACCTTATTAGCATAAGTATACTATGCAAATAAGACTGTGCCTATTATTAATAATTTTATAATTTAGTATATAGGATTTACTTCTAATTGCTATTTATAAGGTTGATATTTATACGATTTATCTCCATTTGACGATATATATCTTTATCCCTATAATATAAGTAGATAGTCAGACGAGTAGTGACGTCAGGCTCATCTCTAAACTAAATGAAACATGTAGAAATGGCCTTTTCGTTTTATCTAATTTCCGAAGAAACGAAGGGCTATTTTGCTATTTCTAGACAAATAAGCGCCACAAGTGCTTCAAAGGAATGCATAGAAAAAGCCCGTATTAACGGGCTTTTTTTAGTTCCTAATATATATACATTCTCCAATATATCAAGAAACTCCTCTTTGTATTTTCTCCAGTTTTTATGGATAATTAAACTATACTTGATATATGCCCCGCAAGTAGGTAAGGGTGATTTAGTATGTGTCTCTAACTAGTTTGTAGTTTAGGAGGTGGCATATGGACTCTTTAACTATTATATGGGTTATTGTTTGTGCCTATTTATTACTGAATTTATTGGTCGGCGTGTATTGTCATATTCGTGTAAAAGATAGTACTGACTATCTACTCGCAGGTCGTCGTATTGGGGTTCTTATGACGGCAGGCACATTAGCAGCTACGGAGATCGGTGGCGGGAGTACCGTTGGTGTAGCCGCAAAAGCGTATGGTTCTTGGGGTTTATCTGCAGGTTGGTACGTAGTCTCTGCAGGGATTGGGGTTATTCTCGTTGCTTTCATCGCACCGCTTTTACGTCGTGCTATGGCAACAACAGTGCCAGAGATCATCGGTCGTCGCTTCGGTGGCTCTAGTCATCTCATTACATCGATTCTCTCTATGCTCGCAACCATTACACTTGCAGGCGTACAGATTACAGCGACAGCAACTATTATTAGCGTTCTCACCGGGCTTTCAACAGAGCTCGCCATCCTCATCTGCGGTGCGGTTCTCGTAATTTACACCATGTCCGGTGGCATGTGGAGCGTAACGATGACGGACGTTATCCATTTCTTCGTTCTCGTTGGGGGCTTCTCCCTCGCTGTGCCGTTCGTATTGCACAATGTGGGCGGCTGGGAATCGGTAGTGGCAAAATTACCACCTGAACAGCTTGGCTTTACAAAGGTTGGTTGGAAAACTATCATAGGCCTTATTATCATGTACTTCATGACCTTCTCCACCGGCCAAGAGTCCGTACAACGGTACTTCGCCGCGAAGGACGAAAAAACAGCCGTTCTTGGTTCCATCATTTGTGGTATTATCATGGCTCTATTTGCCTTCGTTCCTGCCATGTTAGGCCTCGTAGCATTAGCTGAGTTTCCAAACATCGAAGCGAACAACGCGGTGGCAACGGTAGCACTTAACCTCATGCCTCCAATAATGGCAGGCTTCGTTATGGCCGCTGTCGTATCGGCAACGCTTTCATCAGGCGCAGGCGACCTATTAGGCGCCGCTACTGTATTTACCAAGGATATTGTAGAACATCATTTTGGTAAAAGCCTCACTGATGCTCAGCTCACTAAATATAGCCGTTTATGCGTGCTATTCCTCGGCATCATCGCCATCGTTATCTCCCTTGTAAGCAAAGCCATCATTCCGATGCTCGTATTTGCTTTTACAATGAGATCCGCTGGCCCATTCGCCGCATTCCTACTAGGCCTCACTTGGAAAAATGCAACAGCTGGCGCTGGCATTTGGTCCATCGTACTCGGCTCCATCGCAGGCGTGTACTGGGAATTCGTGGGCAACCCATACGGCATTATGTCTATCATCTTCGGTTCCATTGTCAGCCTCATCGTCTTTGTCGCTGTGGTGTTCATTGAAAGATCTATGGGTAAACCACCGGCTCCACCGGCGATTCCTGACGACTTGAAAGAATGATATAAAAGAAGCGTATAAAAGAACACACTAAAAAAACTCCTATCGGTTAAACCAATAGGAGTTTTTCTTAATTTAAATGATATCCTTAAATTGTGTGTCATACACACATTCATCACAATTTGACGATATATCATAACCTTACTATAATATAAGTAGATAGTCAGACGAGTAGCTGCGTCAGGCTCATCTCTACTTACATAAAAACATGAAGAAATGGCCTTTTCGTTTTATACTAATCTCCAGATTAGTGGAAATGAAGGGCTATTTGTCTTTTGTGAGACAAATAAGCGCTATTAATGCCCCAAAGGCAAAATACAAAGCTCCTATCGGTGAAAACCAATAGGAGTTTTTCTTATTTTCCCACTACATCATCAAATTGTACTCCATACATCCGTTCATACAGTCGATTAGCCAAGAGGTATCCTGCAAAACCAAAGTCTACAGAGGCCGTTGCCATTCGTCTATCTCTTGCTTCACTTTGTGTGTCATAGCGATTCCCATCTATATGATACTCTTTGAAATCAACAACACTAGATGTTACACCTGAGTGCTTTTGTTTAAACAGCCACAGTTCTTTATACGATCCTAATTGATGAGCATCCAATTTCTTAATTAAATTAGCAAGGGACTGCTTTGTATCAAAGGTATACAAAACCTGCTTTTCCTGAATCATGTCACCAGCAGGCATGAGCACATACTGCGTGACAGCAATTTGCTTGGAGCCATTCGGTCCGTTAGAGGCCTTGATGGAATCCTTATCTATAAAGGTGCCATCACCGTTTCCGCTTTCACCAAAGCCATGAAGCATTTCAAATCGACCCGCATTTTGTAAGTCTTGCATGGACATACTGTGCGCGGGCACCACACAAGACAGCGCCAATGCCATTGCTATATATAATACTTTCATCATGAGCCTCATTTCACCACCACATCTTCAAAATGCATACGGTACGCTTCATAGAATAACGTATCTGCTATATCGTAACGCGTCGTATTCGGTGCCGTGCGCAAAATAGCACGAGTCGAGGCTTTCACCTGAATCGGCAGCGACTGTCCATCAAAGGAGAATTTACCCAATGGATCCTCAGTGCCCGTCATACCTGTTTTCGTTTTTGCCTCATCAATAACCGTCGTCAACGAAGTTCCCGCTTGTTTCGCACGGTATACCTGACTTGCTAAGGATTGACGCGTATCATAGGACACAGTCCAGGCATCACTAAAAATGACATGTTTCCGCGTCGACTGATACGCATTGTACACGGTAGCCTTAATCTTATACATAGGCGGTGCGTACTCTAGCACCTCAATAGAGCTCGTATCTAAATACCATGTAGTATGCTCATTAGCATTGGGAACATCAGGCGTTACCTCATTAACCACCTTAAACTGCGGTGATGACTTGAGCTCCTGTATTGAAATCGCTTGACTAGGCATGGTGAAAGCTAGCGTCAACGCCATCATAATAAAAAATCGCTGTAACATATATCTCTCCTAAAGTCTCATAGACTATCATGTAAACTATATTTATTATACACTATGCGAATTAATACGATAGCATATACTATAATGAATGCAAAATATATACCGTCTTAACAAATCCATTTAATTTGCTTCTAAATTTTACTATTCATAATTCATTAAATATGTTGATATCTATTTTAATCCTAACTTCTGCGTAAAATCCTTTTAATACTAAAAAATTAACCCCACTAGTATTCAGACTAGTGGGGTTTTATTATCCATATAATTGGATTTACATATGTATAGAACACAAAAAATTTCCCATTATTAAATGGTAGTCATAATTAATTAGTGACCTGTATCTAAATTTCCATGATTAAATCCATTTTCTAATTGTTGTACGACATCTTGGTATTGCTCCTTCTTCGATTGCAAATACTTAATATACAAGGTATTTTCAGAGCCAGAACCAACAAATCCTTTCACATAATAAATGAATGTTCCATCTGTATACGTTACAACATACCAATCATCACTCAATGTATGGAATCCTGGTATCCCTTTTTGCTTAGCCATATTAAGAGTCCGATAGTAAGCATTTTGAGAAGTTTCATTTAATGTATTATTAGAACCAGAAACTGTTACTTCAATAGTCCCATCTTGAGGGGAAATAATACAACCATCACCATTTACAGATTCTTTTCCTTTTACCCACGTACTTGGATACCGAATAGAAAAACCAAATCTTGCATTTCTATATGTAGATAATTCACTAGTATTAGCAGTCTCTTGATTTTCCTGTACTGCTACCTCCTGCTTTGGCGTCTCTGTAGTCTTGGCTTGTGAACTTGTTATCTCTGCTTGATTTTTAGTTGGAGAATCATGATTAACCAACATGACCACCCCTACGCCAAGCCCCACACCTACTGTTAAACCTACTATAGCAGCAATAATATGTTTCTTTGTAATTTCAATAACCATTAATATTTCCCCACTTCATATAACATTCCCATATTTTACTATATTTATTATACAGTAAAGACCGCACCACAAGGTACGGTCTTTTTCTTATTTCTTTAGCTTCTTTTCTATCTTACTTCTTAACTGGTTAGCATTTTTAAAGTCTAAGTATTCCATCATATTACGCAACTTTAGATGATTGTATTTAGTTTTACCATCTTTATACGACAATACCATAACATAGGAGTATTCATCATCTTGTATCAAATGGAGTATACGTGATAGCTTACCAGGGTTGTATTGATCCATGATATAAGTAGGAACACCATTATTCAACACCATCGCAGATTGGATTGGTACATTTTGTAACAATAATTTAGAGGATCTATAAATAATATCGTTAAAAACACGTTTAGGATATGCAACCATTGGATGATCTTTTCTCTGTATAGGACCTCTTGTTACAACCAGCCGCATGTCTGGTCCCTCATATACACGACCTTCTGCATGTGGCCCCTCTTTCATTTCTGATTGTAACTGCATCCCCTTAGGCAAACGATAGGTTACATTCCCCCATGTAACAGCATCACTTGTACGATCTACATCATCTATTGGCTGTAGTGATGGTATTACAAAATTAGCCATTGTACTCTCTACCTTAGTAGTAATTGGGTGATTTATATGGCCAAGCACTGCCACATAATTGTGGTTTGGTTGTTTATCAAACGTAACAGCAGCCATCATTAAAGGTGTATTCTCACTAAGATATTTGTCTGTTATACTCCAATTTCCTTTAGTAATACCAGGATAATTAAAGGTACCCTTTTGTTTAGCCGATTTATAAACTGCATCATCTACAAAGCTTTCACTAGAACTAACAAGCCCAGCAATAACACTGCTTTCAACAGCAAAAGAAGATACCTCATTTTTCTGATGAGCGTCTTTATAAAAACTTCCAGTTACAACAATAGGCACGGTCATTTTAGCCCGATGGTCACCTTCGTGCAGCAAGATAACCGTAGATTCATGAGAAGATATATCCATAGACTTATCATGTGCTTTCTTCCATCGTTCTGCCTGTTCTACACTTCTTTTATTCTCTTCTACCTGTTTATCTAGCATTTCATATATATGCTTGCGCGCTAAAATAATTGCACTCGCATTAGCATTCAGAGCTTCACCATAACGATAGTTCTGATATGCAGTATCTGGAATACTAGCGTCAGCCCCTGGTACAGGCGGCTGTCCTTCAGGCACAGTATATTGCGCTGCATCAATAGGCATGGTGAAAGCTACGGCCACAGCCAAGCTCAACAAAGTACTTTTTAGTTTCATATACACCTCTCAAACAATAATAGGCACGTTCTCTCATTAGTATAAGTATACTATATCCTCGAGAACGTGCCTATGTATGGTCCAAGCGTAAAGCTTAGCTATTATATAACTTATGTGACTATTATAAATACTACAATTATTGTAATTTTTGTAACGCGGCTTTAATTTCGTTTACTTCAGCCCGTAGTTCTTCGTTGTCTGCGCGCAGTGATGCATTATCGGCTTGTAGGTCTTTGATTTGTTTCGCCATTTCAAAGCGGCTTGTTTTAAGTGTCGGATCTTGTTCGCCCACTTTGAAAGAAGCACCGATGTTAAACATGCTTTCACCACCAACGGTAACGCCAGCGTGAACCATGGAGTTTTCGTTTGGCTGATAGGACGCACCGATAGCGCCAGCCGTCGAGTGTTTATAGTGACCTACGCTCGTCGCAAAGGACCATTTATCGTTTGGATTGTAGTCGAGATAATGGAGGCCCGCTAACGCCGCAGAGGCAGCGCCCACCTTGGACACCTGACGATCCGTATAGGACTTGGCGTTATTAAGCACCTTGTCACCAATGTTAACCGTGTTATTTTCGAGCGTAGAAATACGGTTCGTATTATTATCGACCTGCGTTTTCACCTCGTGCAACTGACTGCCATTAATGGCATCCGTAGACGTTTTGGACACATTACCCTTAGACACATTTACGATTTTATTATTCCCATTATCTAGGCCTTTGTTAGTGAGAGACACCGTTTTCTCATTATCATGGTCCCCATCGGTAGTCGTGATGGTCACCCCGTTATACCCATAATTCGTATTGTATTCAGTGCTGTTCTCATTATCATAGTGCACAATCTTCGTGCCATCTGTACTGAGCTCAGACTTATCACCACTTTGTACATTGCTCATGGTGAAAGTTTTAGGCTCCATCTGAGCCATATATTTATTTTCTTTTCGGTCGAGAATAGCCAAGCCATAATCCTCTAACCAAACGAGCTCATGAGTGCCGTTATACATATCAAAGTAACCCGCACCAATGCGCGAATGACGATCATCAGGATGGCCAGCATTCTCTTCTACCGTATCACTAATAGATATACCATCAGATTCGATGCGAATACCATGGTTAATATCACCACCAGAACCTATAAACGTCCCTTGGTATGTAGGATAATTCGTCATCGAAATTTCATAATTCGTAGAACCATCCGCATTCGTACTCCTATTAACTAACAAATTCTCACTATTCGTGGAAACAGTAGAATCTGCATGGACCGTTAAACCATTTGCACACAATACAGACATAATTCCTGCTAATACTAACAACTTCTTATTCATGATTACTCCCCCTGAATTCATAGTAAAACATTAGCCATACAATCCCTTATAGTATGGTCTAACTAACTATAAATATGCAAACACCAATAGTAACCTAAAATTTCACAATATACTACAATTATAAGCTTAGCTTATTTTTATTTCAATGATTAACTTTGATAAACTTTCATTATTTATTCATTTTAAACAAAAAGACGCTCCTCTAAAAGAGCGTCTTTTTATTACCTTACATATACTTACATATATAGACAAATCATATGTGTCTGGAAAAATTCTTTATATTCACCAATAGTGGAGAATGCTCCTTTATTTTCTTGTATAACAGACTCAAAATTAGGCTTCGTCACGACTACGACAGGTTGACTACTAGCTGCTGTAAGTTTTGTTTCAGTTATTGATGACTGAGTTCCGTTCCAGAGGCTGTTACATTTACTTTCATAGTAAGCCCAACAAGCTTGTGTATAGGTATGTGTAACATAGGCCTTATCATAGTACTCTTGCGCTGAATCTAGATGACCAAGGGCTTCGTCGATTTGAGCCATCGTATAGAAAGCAAAAGTGGACCAACTATAATCACTTGGTACAGGCTCACGCCAATGTCTTGCCCTCTCAAAGCTGGTGTGTAAATCCTGCTTGATTCGTTCTGCCACCTCTCTATCTCCCATGTACATAGCGAGCACAGCCATATACTTAGCACATAAGCATTCTGCGTAATAGTCTTGGAAATTTCGTTTACCATACATAGACCATAATCGGAGCAATTCATTCCATAGATTTCGGTCTAATTGATCTAGGTAGAAACGATGAATTGATTTCAAAAGAACTAAGAAATATACAATATCATTACTATTAAGTTTAGTTTCTATGTCTAGCAAGTTATGTATTTGCCCATATGCCTTAAAAGGCATCTTGAAATACGGATGATCAATAGACTGAATATGCTGATCAAAGCTTTCACAATCACCTATTTCAATATCATGATGCAATAATAAGTACTGCAAGCATTCAAGATTAAAGACATTGTCCTGACAGCTTACATCACAAATATAGTTATTGAAATACGGCTCATGAACCAACGGCGTTTGTTCCTGCGCGGCAATGAGTTCTTCCAATAGATTCCGATAGGCATTATTTCCTGTGAAAGCATGACCTAACATGCGATACCATTTAGATAGGCGAGATACCCGCTGCACATACTCAGCCTGCCAAGAGTCAGGAGATTCGATATCTACCTCACCGATAGCTGCGTCCAAAGCATCGACGATAGAAACTAGTACTTCATAATTCTGGTATCGTCGAACAGCCTCATAACAACCATCTAGAAGGCAATATATACGTTCTAATACCGTTAACTGAGCACCTTTATGAGACAGTGATTCTACATGAGACAATAAATCTACACCGATATTCTCAGCATTAGTTATATCATCAGGACAATCATCATCCTCTTTAACGCCTATGTGTATAAGCATTTTCTTTGCATTGCTCACATAAGGCACCAAGAAATCAAAATACGCTCTAGCTTTATCAAAACCAGGATACAAATCGATGCGTAGCTTTTCTTGAGATAGTTCTCTAACAAGATCATCCGCCAAAGGACTCAGTATACGATGCCTTACGTAACCAAGTACACCTTCATTTCCTTCCTCCCAGTAGTCTATCCCCTCACTGAATCTATCATATAGATTATATATATAATCATGTAACAAGCAATCAGTCCAGTCGTTGCTTTCATCATATACAGAAATGATGGCATCATTGGTCAAATTCCTATAAAATCGATGAACAGGTTCACAAACTTTGCGGAAAAAAGGATCTTTGGACAATGTATCTAGCTGTTCAGATTCTGTCTGACCATGCATGGCCTGCACCATATAAGCCCCTAGTGCATCGGCAATCAACAGAAACTCAGACCGGTTCAATTCATCCATAGAATATGTATTATCTAAGGCTTGAACTGCAATCAACTCAGGTAAATAATATCTATCAACGCGATTTATTGCTTGATGAATGGTATAACACCGCAAAGGAGTGGTAATACGCTGTGCTCCTGCTGCCATTCCAAAAATGCCGCTCCTACCATATAAAGACTCTATTAAATATCCCACCATATGGTCAGATAAATAAAGAAGCCCATTTGTATCCCCATAATTGCGTTGGAATAATAAATCCCGTCCACGCTCGCTCTTGTACAAGGCATGGACATTGTAACTCCCTCTTCTCTTTGTTGAAAGTAGCTCTTCACCTTTATAGGTACCATCTAGCATAAACTCAGGCAAAGCCTTTACGAACTCATCTCGTAATTCGTTATACGGTTTACCATGTTCTGCACAAAGAGCCGCCACAAAGGAGCGAATTCGTTCATGCTCTAACTCAATCTCAGGACCATTATCTGTAATATCATCGCCCTCTTCAAAAGGCAAAATATCATCCGTACTATACTCCAAAGCATTTATAAATGTAATCCCTTCCTTGCCCTCTACAAGAGGGAACAATGATGGTCTAATCTCATCGAATATGCCTGTCGTCGTAATTGTTACATTATACATACAACACCCTTTTACTATAAAACTATATATACACTAAGAACGATATGTAATATATACCTATTGTAACATTAAAACTTGCTAGTAATATAGGCATATAATAAGGGCTTTACCCCATCCTTTGAGGTAAAGCCCTTATTTATTCGTATATTAAATTATCAATTATCCAAAATAGATTAAATTGTAATCCAAGCTTATTACTGACTAATCTAATAGCTATCTAGTTCATCAATGTCTATTTATCATAAATTAGTGAATAATCCAGATTGCAATTGTACTTGTAATGAAAGAATAATTAATCACTTAACTGCCCCAGCACCATCGCCCCGCCCATTCTAGTAAACATATTAGGTCGATGATAGTGAAAGTCCGTATCTAGTTGTATTTGTAGTCGACCTTTATATAACTCAGTAAACATCGCTTCATAGGACGCTCTAGAGAATACTCCACAGCTTTGCCATATGCTCATATCACGTCGCAATTTATAGAGGTTACCTTCTGGTGTTACGTATAGTAGAGGTTTTCTATCCCTGTCATCAACCAACAACTGTAATACATCGAGTACTAATTTTAACTTACAGTGACGAACATAAAGAACGTAATATAATCCGCTATCATTCGTGGAAAAGGAATGATGAACCTTGTCATAGGGCACATCAAGAAAAGCGAGATACTGCTGCATTGTACGCCCTTCCACCTGATGATTGATGGCTGGAACGAAGAGAATATGATCTGCTCCCAAATGATTAGACATCTGACCAAAGACCTCTAGATTGCTACGATCACACTGAGGCGCACGAATTAAGCGATAGTCCCCACCAATAGAGGTACATTGATACAAACTAGCCTTAATCCTAGAATTGTTTACAATCATTTGACCATATAGCTCAATATGCTCTGCCTGCCATGGCCCAAGTTTCTGATGCCCTACAATTCTAGAATCTTCATAATTCCAGATTTTAGCTTCCCCCTTTAAGGAAACAAACAAGACCTGTCGAATACCATATTTCTGCACATACCACGCCGCTACCTCTTGCAAGTCCTCTAATCTATCAGGACTCCAACAAATAAGCTCCATTCCGAAAGCTTCATCGCCGACTAGCCCATGAATACGATGACGCTTCCAATTACGGCCTGTTGTGTAAGAATAAGGCAAACCTAGCACCGCTTGATTGTTAGTACCTAAACGACATCTCTTTTGACTATCAATAGCTAAATAATTAGTTCGCTCCTCCGCATCAGTCTCTTGCTTTACGCACTGACTAGGCACAACTATCATGATATGCTTGCCTATATACGACTGAACAACACTATTAAACTGAGATCTAACTAAGACGTCCATACATGCCACCTCACTTAACAACAAACTAGGATAAACGACAACTCTACACCTATACTATAACAAGAAGAATGTGGTAAATATTACACATGTACAAATCCAAAATTTTAATATAAAAATACCGCTTAGCATATAAACTAAGCGGTATAAAACTTTATGGAAACAGCATAACTATTTTTTAAAACAACTTTACTTTAAAATAATCCAGGTACAACAAGTTCACCTGTAACTTTATTGTATTCCATCCGACCTCGAATATAATGCTCCAAAAACTTATGAATATCAGGAGAGTAATCTATACCATATTCTAGCTTAAGTTCTTCAAGTAAATTTTTACATAAAATAACTTTGCGTTCTCCTAATATCTCCCGTAATAATTCATGTAAAAAAACTTGTTTCTTTTCAGTAGAAAGCAAAATGATATGACGATATGTTTGAGAATTAAAATGTTTGCTCAAACTCAAAATAGAACCATAAAAATAATCATCAAGGCCTAAATCCTGAAGCTTATGTTTAAATCCCATACGCTTTAATCGATCATAAGTAAAATAAGTTCCATGCTCATATATTCAGACTTATAAATTGTGCAACTCGCTAAAGTATATCTGAAACGGTTAATGTTATAAGAATTTACTTAATCAGATATATCACAATTAAAATGTTCACTTAATAATACGTCTATAACTTTTCAATACCGTAAACAGTAAGGGCTGTTGCATTAGCATGCCTCAGAATGTCATAGTAGTTTTTCTGTTTTTACTATACTACAAAGACACAAAACCACTCAACAGAATGCTAATTGGCTTTTATATATACTACTAATCAAATATATAGGTCATATACTCACTTAATGCTTTTTTATATTCTTCTATAGTGTCATATGTTACTGTATTATCTTTTATCCAGTCTTGAAGTTTCAGTTCTGAAACTCCAAAGTTAGAGTCTTCATCGGATTTCCAAATCCCACCGTTATCGGCTTCATATTGTTGCCAGCTTGCTTTAGAGAACATAGCCAGATTGTATGCCTTATGGTACTCTTCTTTCGCTAAGTCTAGATGACCCAAGGTTTCATTAATTTGAGCCATTATATAGTACTCGAATAAAGGCCATTTATAATCGCTAGGTGCATCGTCAATTTCGCATACAACATCAGTAATAGCAGCAGCTATCTCTCGCTTATACCGTTCTGCTCGTTGAATATCCCCAAAGTGAATGGCGAGCTTAACCATATATTTAGTACATAATGCATAATAATCTACGCCAAATAAATTGGATATTTTGTATGGTTTTTCCCATAGACTAGCCATTTCATTCCAAAGCTCTTTATCAATATGGTCTAGGTGAAACGTCCATAGTGCTTTCAACCATAAATAAAAATCCATATTAGAATAATTGGCATAATCCCCCTCATCTCCTGGTTCGAATAGAGCATGCATTTGTGCGTAATGGTCAAATTCTAAATCAAATATCGATGGATATATCTCTTTTATATAACGCTCATAACCAAGTCTATTCTTTGTTTCCACATAATAATGTAATAATACATACCTTAAACTATCTATACTAAAGGCATGTTCAGGGTTTACTCCCCCCATAAGAATAGGATCTAAATATTGCTTATGCTTAACGGGATCTTTTTCCTGCATATCCATCAAGTTTTTAAATATTGTATCTGCATTTTCATTGCCTGTGAAAGCATATGCTAATGCACGATACCACTGAGATATTCGCGATAGTTTAACCACATACTCAACTTGCCATGTATCAGTAGCTGAGATTTGAACCTTAGCTAGCTTTTCATCTAATTTATCTACAACGGGTAAGATATCAGCATACATATATTTATTAAGAGCCATACAACATGCATCAATCATGCAGTAAAACGTACAACATAGACGTGCATCTAATGGTAAAACATTAGATAAGTCCTGGTACCTATAGATATCACTACCATCGCCACCTTGTTCACATTTACTTTCAACAATTGACTGTATAGAATTCCCATACCTAAGTATAAAATCAAGGTATGATTGACGTTGGTCGGTTTTCGGATACAACGGAATATTCAACCTTTCTCTTGTAAGGTCATTCACAAGTCGATCGAGCAAAGGTCCAATATGATAATCTTTCACATACCCTATAACTCCATCGTTATAGGATGGCACCTTGTCTTGTAACAGACGTTGTAGCTGTGAATATTGATTTTTCGAGTAGATATCTAGCAATTTATCTACCCAAATATTCCACTCATCATAGACAGCTATTTTAGAACAATCACTAATAAAAATAAAATGCTTATACAAGCTTTCACAAATATCAGAGAAAAACGTATCCTTAGTTAAATTCGCCAACTGCTCACTTTCCGTCTCTCCTTCCATGCCTTGTACCATATAAGCCCCTAATGCATCAGCGATTAATAAGAACTCCGAATTAATCAATGTAGGTTCGTTCATTGTATATGTATTAGGAATGGCTGAAACAACCACGGAATTAGACATGATATTACGCTCAACATCCTCCAATATTTGCTGCACAGTTGTAACGGATAAAGGTGTATCAATTTGATCCACGCCCGTTATACATCCACAAATTCCATCTGTTGAAAAGAATCTATTTAGAAAATATCGAAGCATATGGTCGTGTATATACTTAGCCTCGTCTTTAGGTGATTTATGCTTTTGGAATAGCATCTTACGACCTCTGTAGCTTTTGTACATAGGATACACTCTATACGATCCTTTACGCGGTTTAGATAATAATACTTCACCATTATAGGTACCATGCTTAATAAACTCTGACAAACAGCTAATAACCTCGGTCCGCAGTTCCTCAATAGGCTTTCCAAAATCATTACAAAGTGCCTTTACAAAGGCTCGAATACGTTGCCGCTCTAACTCAAGGTCCTCACGAGCTGCCTCTATCTCCTCTGGATCATCTGCAAAAAAGGGGATAACTGGAACATTGTATTCCAAAGCAAGCAAAAATGTCGTTGTTTCTTTTCCTTCTATAGGTGGAAACAACGATGGTCGAATAGCATTAAATATACCTGTTGTACTTAAGGTTAAAAATCTCATAAATCCTCCCTGTCCGTAATACTACATAATGACAAACTCTCTATATACAAACATTAAAACACAAAATCTAAACTACATATCTAATACGAATAAATCTAGCTAAATAAATAGTTTATCCCCTCAAAATCGTATCCAGTAACATAATTCTCAAAACAACCATTAAGATTCCAGCTATAATTTTAAATCTGATTACTGCTAGATTCCTCATAAGATATTGCACTATTTAAATTTTCAATCCGAATCACTATATATCTTGTATGTATTATTTAAATATCATTCAAAACTACCAAGATAAGGAGATAGAAATGAATTAAAAACAGAGCCTAATAAACTTATAAAAACATATTTATTAGGCTCTGCCTCTCACTTATAAAAAATTCTTATCACTAAAATGAATACGAATTACAATCTAATATAACTATATTCATTTGATTTTCTTACCATAAAAGAGATATTCATCTAAAAATTTTCTGGACTCCAATCATATTTTTCATGTTCTAAATCTAACTTTTCTTGATATGTATAATAATCTAAATTCAAACTATCTATTTCTTCCTTTCTAATGAGGCCCCATTCAGATAAAGATTGTAGATTTATTTGACGACCTAACCGCCCACAAAATCTATCCAATAAAACTAATAATTTTTTATCAAAAAGGATTATTTTTAACTCTTGTATAACATAATTTACATCAGCTGATTTTGAAATAAATTTTCGATATAGTGAAATAAATTCAGTTACTACAGAAACATCATGGCTATCACATAATCTACAATTCTTTAAATAAGCTACTAAGTCATCAAAACCTTTTAAGTAATAACTCATATGACGTCTAAATCTAATTTTATACTCTCTTATAATACTTACAAAAATTCTATTGATTATCATTTCATTTAAATCTTGTTTTTCCCATAGATTAAACTCATCGATTTTAACTTGGTATTTTGTAATATAGGGTAGTCTCCCTTCAGAAAGTTCATCATTTGAGTTATAAATACTTGAACTCATAGGATCACATAAAAACCTTAAATAATATGTAGTTCTTGAAGATAGAGTCCTCAAGCCTCTTATCAATTCCCAATTTCTATCAAATCGACTTAGTTTTACTTGTGAGTTAACAAATAGTAGATAATCTTCAATCTTCTTATCTACTTTTAATGGTCCCCTATTTGTTCCTAACGATAAGCTCTTAGGTGTTGCAAAAATCCAGGTTGTCATAGGTGGATAATATCCGCTTTCATACAAGAGCTTCTTCGACTTAATTACATGAAATAACTCTGATAAATAACTGGTTAACATATCAATATTAATCGAATACGTTAGACACAATCTTAGCTTTCCATCATTAGAATCATTATTAACATATAAAACATTAGGACTATAATCCCCAAATATAGGACTTCTACCAGTTAAGTTATTATTTACCAAACCATCTAAACATCTTTTTATACAAGCTCGTTCATATTGAGATAAAGTATTTTGAGCAGTTAAAGGTATTTCTTCATATATTGGCTCCAGCCAACGTTCTATAGGTCTAAATGCATGTAAAATAAACTCGAGAAAGCTATGATATGTAATTTGACTAACATCACGAACATCATTTTTTGAAATATATTTATCATTATTTGAAATAAAATATATTAACCTTAATACCTTATGAACTTGATCATTATCAACAGTTACGCTATCTACTGTTTTTAAATATTCAAGTATACTATCAATTAAAGATAAAATACATTCACGAGGACCATAAAACAAATTATAGAATGATATGGGCAAGTTAGATAATCCAAACTCATTAATAATAGAGGGCAATTCTACTGGTTCCTTTATATAAAGATCTAACTTGGATAAATCCTTATTAATATTTTTATCAAAGTAACTTTGCAATGTTTTATCTACTTCAAATATGTTTTTAAAAACTTTAAAATAGTCAATTCCTCTATAATTAGAAACCTTAGAGAGTAATATAATTATATTATTTATTATTTTTATATCTGCAATCTCAGAATTTGATTTATAAATGCCTATAGCAACTAAAGATAACCCAAAGGATTCAATCCAATATAAATCATCTTCAACTAATATATCAGTTCCCCACAAAGATCCTTCTTCAGCATTATTCTTATAGTTATTTATGATACTTAAACCCAATTCTATATACATATATGGAAGATACTCAGACCAATACTCGACCAATAATTCATTATTATAACTACTAAAACGCATTAAAACTGCTGACATAAACTTATATGTAAACATTCGACCGAAAAAACATTCTAGATTTAATTTCTTCATGTTTTTAAATACTAAAAGTAATCTAAGCCATGCAATTCCATCTATTGCTTCTTCAGAGTTTAATAATTCTATCAATTGATTTAATAATGTAATTAGTAATAGTTCAGCCTCATAGGAAAAATAATCTAAAATAAATTTCTTTATTTCCAAATGTTTGATTGTATAGCTTACACCTTTATGAGTATTAATCTTATATAAAATCCCACCCAAATCATCTAATATACATAATATTTGAAAATTATCAAGAGTATCTCCTAACACAGTAGATATTTGTTCTAAATTTAAAGGAACCTCACTAAATGAGAGTAGAATTATTATTTGCTTAATTTTTTCATAATACTTATCAGAGTAGAAAAAATATAATTTATTGAAATAACATTTAAATATATCAGAATCAAATAAAATAGTATTTTTCTCTAAAACAGACGGAATATACCGTAAAATATTTGCTCTTAAGAACGTAGTGCCAGAAACAGAATTTAGGATTTTATTATCACTTACCAACATATGAGGAGCAAACTTCAAAATATACTTTTTTATCAACTCTTGATTATTTTTATCATCACTATTAATAATAAATGTATCTGTAAAGTTAATGATGTTAAACTCATTCCTAACACTATAGTCAAGATTATTATCTGTCCTATAAGTTATAAGAATATATATATCATCAGATAACATATTTTCGTCAGGAATAACAGATAATATTTCTGATTCATTATTTTTAAATGATTCATCTAAAGCATCTATAACTAATAAAATCTTAGGTTTCACATTATAGCCACTATACGATAACTGCTGATAATATTCCAGAAATAAGTTCAAAAATTCAGCAAACTCATTTTTTGACTTAAAGGAGATATCATTGCCTTTAAAAACTTTTCCATCATCTGTTTTATAAAAGCTTTTCTTTATTCCATCTCTAAAAAATGAAAGCTTAGCAGAATACGTATTATTAATATAAAAGCACCTAACACTAACATCAGGAAAAGTTATGTGTTTCTTACCAATCTGTTCATTCAAAAATGGATCTAACATTTTTACAAATGTACTTTTTCCCATCCCCGTGTCCATTTGTAACCTGAATATACCTTTAGAATAAGTATCAATCCACGATTTTAATTTATTAACAAGATACTCAGGCTTAATTAAGTCCCTCATATTAGTAGATAAATAACTTATTTCATCATCTTCTAATACAAGATTTTTTACGCTACCTAGAGATAAAATATTTGTTTTATGATTTAAATCATTATAGATACATGTAATTTGATCAACAACTAACTTAATTTTGTCCGCATTAATATAATCCAAGTAACCAACTTTTTTTCCCTCTAGAAAGGAGTCATAAAGATAAATATTATTCTTTATAGCAATAATAAATGGTGTAAGTGGAATATACTTATCATCTATTTTAACCAGTAACTCATCAATCTGCTCTTCTAATTGATTAGTATCCAAATCCAATCTTCTCATTAGATTAGTACTATTTTGATAGATTTCAAAAAGCTGAAATAACTTACTATTAGCTTCAAGTACTTCTTTTAATGCTACTAATATTTTTTCAACTTCTATACAGGTTTCTCTATTTAAATGTTCATTAAATGCACCATGACCAATTCTTTTGTTTCTCCAAGCCACAATATTAACACTATGATTGGCTTCATTATCTACACTTAAATACTTTAATGTATTATCTAAGATTGTTTTCATACTCTCATTTAATGAGGGTTCTTTTATCAATACTTTTGCTATATTCATCCAATGTCCTAAAGATAAAGGACCAGATAATAATAATTCAAAAGACTTGGATTTAGTTATAGAAAGTTTATTACGATCATCATTCAAAGAAATGGCCATAGCTAAAATAACCGGAATCTTTATAGTAAGTTCTATAACATCCTTTAATTCGAATATAGCCCCCATGACTTGATTCTCAAGAAATAATTTTCTTAAACGTTGATACTCCACAGATAAAATTTGTGGTATATATGTATTTTTACCTAACCAAAAAGCGGTATCATTAGCAATAATATTCCCCCAGTTACTATTATGCATCATATGCCTTCCTTATTCTAACTAAACATATACCCTAACATTTTTTCATAGTCATCTATTAATTGTTGATTTTTAAATTTCTTCTTGGCTTCTTCTGCTAACTCTTTTTTCCCAATCATATTATAATATTCTATTAAACCACCATAGATGATATTATCAATAGCTGCAGCTCGTTCTTGAACGATGGTTTGAGTTTGTTGTATAAATGCTTCCGCTAATTCCTTTTTATTGAATTTAACAGCTAGTAGTGCAAAGTACTTATAAATAATTTCCCATGGATGCCCATTGACATGTTCAGCTTTACTACCCTTATGTAGGTTTTGTGCCCAGCTTAATAAATTACGGCGTTTTTCTGAGTTCAACTCGTCTACATAGAATGTATATAGTGCTTTTATATACACGTAGAAGGCAAATTTAAAGGATTGCAACTTTTGATCCGCTTCTGTCATATCCTTTAAATAGCTAAATTGCTCCCATACATTATCATTTCCACCAAAATACTGAGGTGCATATTTTTCATAACCTTCACGGTTGCCCATATCAATATAGTGATGAAGCAAATAAGATAGTGTAATGTTATAATCTATGGATTTTTCATCAAATTGAGCCAATGCTTGTTCAAAGCATTCTTCGGCACGAGTATCTTGTAAATAGGCATAGACTTGACCACACTGACTTAGTGCACGACCTTTACTAATGCTAACTATATCATCAGACTCAACTAATAATTGACGTAAGGATGCCAATTCATCCTCATATTCAAGTATTTCTTTTGCTAGTGAAAGTGCCTCTTCATAACGGTATTGATCATTGAGCATAACCACTCGGCGTTTCAGCGTTAGCAAATAGTCCTCTACATGACAATATTTAGCGAATCCTTTTGCAATTTCAAAGCATCGTTCAGCCATTAAGCTGTCTCCAATATGGTTATATGCTGTAATCCCCGCATCATAAAACGCATATTTACTGGCTTCAGATTTTTCTAGATTTGTTACTAATGCTTCTAAATGATTATATAAATACACTAGCTCATCCTGTTTCAGCAAGTTAGAGTTCGCATACTTAGCAAACTGGCGAACTGCTTCCTCTAACGCCTCAACATCTGTGGCTTCTGAAATCCATTTCTCGATTTTCGGAAACCATTGCTCCCAATAATAGTCTTTAAAATCACTGCGACTTTGTTTTGTTTCAAAAAGTGTAGATAGTACTTTAAAATAGTCTTTTTGTTGATATGCCATAACAGCTTTTTCATAGGCCATGTCAATATCGTCATATGTGAATATAAGATTTTGGCTAGAACCATTAAGTCGAGTAGCCTGCTCAACAAAAGATTGATGCCAAGCCAAAGGACCTTCACCAGTTTTATTATGATTCAAAATTGCACAAATCGTATCTGCTAAATATAGGAACGCATATCTTTTAGATTCAGATTCGTCAGCATTATAGTAAATTGAGCGTACTGAGAAATCCTCGATTTCTAAATCTAAGCGATTAGTCTCTAATAATTTACGATCTAAAGCAGCACGGTAATTATAGTCGTTCGCGACCTGGAAAAAACGTGTATCGTTATTTTTATTTTTCTCTGGTGTACTGTTCTTAAAATCAAAATCCTTATAACCTAAGTTTATATATTTCTTACAGAGCTCAGTATCACTAGCTTTAACAGGAACCAACCGTGTAGCCAAATCAAATTTAACTTTAGATATATACAAATCAAAAGGATTGTGAAAAACTAGGCGTGACACCGTAGAATACGCCATATTCATATATAAATTACTAGCGTATTCATCATTGATAAGCATGCTAGTAGACTTATGATTTAATATAGTCTTACCAGTTCCGCTCTTAAGCATCATAACAATACGATATTGACCATGTCTCTTATATTTACCAATTGTCTTCCCTTTATAAGTACCTTGTTGAAAGAACTCTGGCAAGGATTTTTGTAACTCGGTTTTCATCAGTTTAACATTATAACTATTGGTATTAGACTTATTAACATGTAAATCGGCTGGATACTTACAGTCAACTGTGTTAGCAACAGCACGGAAATAATCATCTAACCGCAACTTTTCGTTCCATGCATCATTATCATGACCTTTATCATCATATACAATACCAGCTATAAAGAGAGGCTCCTTATTCCCAGAAGCTATGAATCCTTCAAAATCCCCATTTTCATCTAATGCTATCGTAATCATATTTTTTCGTCCCTTGCTCCCATGCTACTTCTCTAAATAGGTAAGACATATTCTTCTCTATATATAATATAAATTCACACGACTATTTTTACATATGTACCTACATTATTTTATATGTTTATTTTATCATCTTATCTTCATAATTAGAAATCATTCCCTAATAGATAAAACCATTCATATATATTAAAACATCAAGTATTTTCAATATATACCTGATTTTTATTGAACAGTAAACTAGTTAATTTATCTAAATTCCATGCATCCTGTCATTGTTAATTATAGCGCAGTGCGCTATAATTAATTAAAAGTGATTTAAAAGGAGATATAAGCGTGATTACTATAGAAAAAAAGCTTTTAAAAAACTATAAATTTATAGATTTATTTGCTGGACTAGGTGGTTTTAGACTTGCTTTAGAATCACTAGGTGCAAAATGTGTATATTCAAATGAGTGGGATCCACACGCACAAAAAGTTTATGCTGATAATTTTGGTCATATACCGGAAGGTGATATCACTAAAGTTGATGAAAAAACAATTCCTAACCATGATATTCTTTGTGCAGGATTTCCTTGCCAAGCATTTTCAATCAGTGGTAAACAACGTGGATTTGAGGATAGTAGAGGCACGCTATTTTTTGATGTAGCTAGAATTGTAAAAGAAAAAAAACCTAAAATCGTTTTTATGGAAAATGTAAAAAATTTTGCTACTCACGATGGTGGCAAAACATTAAGCGTTGTTAAATCGACAATGGAAGAGTTAGGGTATACATTTTATCAAAAAGTTCTTAACTCAGTTACATATGGTATGCCACAAAAACGAGAGAGAATCTATATGGTATGCTTTAGAAATGATTTAGACATCAATACATTTAAATTTCCAAAGCCATTTAAATTAACACGTTATGTTAACGATTTCTTACTAAAAGACGAAACAATAGTAGAATCTTTATATATTGATAGACCGGACACTTATTATAATGATACAGAAGATAACAAATATAGTGATAAACCAATTCGTTTAGGAATTGTGAACAAAGGCGGGCAAGGAGAGAGAATTTATAGCACAAAAGGAATTGCTATTACACTATCAGCACATGGGGGCGGTGCATTTGCTAAAACAGGAGGCTATCTAGTTAATGGTCGCCCTAGAAAACTACACCCTCGCGAATGTGCAAGACTAATGGGATTTCCTGATTCTTATAAAATTTCCTCTAGTTTCAATCAAGCATACAAACAATTTGGAAATTCAGTAGTAATAGATGTTTTACAATATATTGCAATAGAAATCGGATTAGCATTGGAAAAAAAGAGCGATGAATGAAGTAGATTTTACAAATTGGCTTATTAATAAAGGCATAAAAAAGAAAAATGTAGGAGATTTTATTTACAGACTAAAAAGAGTAGAACGAGAACTAGGAAATTGTGATCTAGACGAGCATTATCAAAATGATAAATGTTCATTTTTATTAGCAACATTTGCCAATATGGGGATGAATAATAATATGAAACAATTTCCTTTAGCACAACTTCCTATTGGTAAATATTATATGAATACTTATCGTTATTCTTTAAAAAAATATATTAAATTTAAAGAAGACAGATCATCTTAATTCAGCTTTAAAAATCTCTAGATCAGAATTCAGTTGTTCTTTTTTAGCTATAATAGAAAAAATAACATTCATATTATTGGTGTTAGATAAACGTCTTACCTCATAATCAAAAGGCGCTTCATGTTTAGAGAGATAATACGTATATTTTCCATAATCAAATTTGGTACCACTTAAATCTCGCTTAGATGCCACATATAATTTATTTTTCCCCTCCTCTATCACTTTATATATTGAGTCAGTTTTAATCTTAAGATTAGACTCTAAGATATTGATTATATCAGGTATATCTCTTATTGCTGGTGGATTGGATCCACTCTTCTTACTTCTATATTTAGCAGATACATTAAAATATTCTCCAAACCTATCTATGGGAAGTATTATCATATTCTCCCTCTTAGTAATAATATATCTCACGTTTTTTTGCTTATAATAAGATATAATCCAATTTATAAAATTTTTTGAATCAAGATTGATCTCACAACCACTTTTGCCAGCATTTTTAAAAATGTCATACTGTCCATTCATATGTGTAATGATGATATCCGTTATTGAATTTGGATTACTCTTATTTCTTGGTGAAAATAAAAACGTTTGACTCTCATCATTTGGAATCAAAACAAATTGTCCAGACTGTGCATTAGTATCTTTTGCTTCAATAAAAAATTTTGATTCGCCATTAATTAAAACTTCAATATCTGAATGTGTTGAATCTGTTGTTTTATGATGAACATATTGTATTGAGTCATTATAACTATAATATTCCTTCAAATAATTCAAACTTTCTAACTCGAATGATTCGCCTCTTCGCATGGTATTTTCCTCATTTTTTATAATCTGATAAATCTACTAAAGACGTAATAGGTATAAGATGTTCAAAACCATAAAAACCAGTTTTGGTACCTCTAGCTCTTAAATTTGAATCAAGTATAAGATTATCGTCTTGATATGTATTTAAAACATCAGGTGTTGCTAATCCACAAACAAAAACAGCAGTATCATCCACATTACTTTTTACACATATAATTTGTGGATATGAGTTCTTTTTAAATATAATAGGAAACTTATTTCGTTCTACTGTTTTAATTCCTACATTATATCCTGGGATATCTGGATTATGATATTTCTTAGACGTTCCAATACTCCAATCAATAATATCAATCTTTAATAGCTTTTCCAAAGCAGCCTCGCCAAGAAATCCAGTAAAAAACCGTTTTATTTCTTGATGTGAATCTCGCTTATGATGGGCCTCTTTTAATTTTTCAGAAACTACTTTTGATGCAAAATCATAAATTTTAGATGCATACTCAGTATCAATTTTCACACAACGAAAATTTTGGGAAAATTTAACAACATATTCTTCATAAGTAATTTTCATGTCAATCTCCAAAAAATTGTACTAAAGAATCCCCTAATAACTTAATAACATTTACTGTCATTGCATTACCTGCTTGCATTAATAAGTGTCTATCACTTACTTCATTTTTTACTTTATCTGCATATTCTATTGGGAATCCTTGTAGAAGTAATGCTTCATAACCTGTAAGTTGATGAATTTTTCCATTTTTTACATATAAAATACCATCTCTTTGTGCACGTAAAGTCGGACATCGTTCCTCATAAATACGCAAATCATTCATTCGCGTATCTATAATTTTTCCTTCAAATTGTAAAATATCTGATATACTGTATCGTCCACCATTAGTCTCATTTTTCAAATAATAAGCAAGAAGATCTAAACGTTCACTTGTAGCAACATTATTGTCTATTAAATATTGTTTTAACTTTGGCTTTTCAATAGTTTTTGGCCATTTAAAATCATCAATATTTTTACCTAAATCACTTCTAATACCTATAAAATAGACACGCTGCCTCATTTGAGGTACTCCATATTCTAAACTTGTTAATACCTTATATATAACATCGTACCCAGCTAAATTAAGTTCAGTTAGAATAGTACCTAAAGTTTTCCCTCCATCATGTGTTACTAATCCTTTTACATTCTCTAATAGAAAACATTTTGGTTTTGTTTCTTGTAATATCCTTATTATATGAAATATAATTTGCCCACGATTGTCATCAAACCCTTCTTTTCTACCAATGACTGAAAATGTTTGACAAGGAAATCCTGCTATTAATACATCATATTTAGGTAATGTTTCTGTTTTTATTTTTTTTAAATTATAATAATATAACTCTTCATTAGTATCGTGCATTAAATTATATGTACGAACAGCAAGGCGGCTAGTATCAGAATATGCCACACATTTTAATCCAGCCTGTTCTAATCCAAGTCGTCCTCCACCTATACCTGAGCACAAATCCAAAAATTTTTTAATTTTCATTACAATAAAATTCACCTCAAAATAACAAGATTAAAATTTTTATATAAAACTAAGGACATTATTACATTATAGCTAAAAAATTATTTACACTTCTGGTATTTATTCAATTATGAATTTTTCATGAATAATTAATTTAATTATATGATAGTATATATATAACGTCAAACTATAGTAATTGTCATCCTATTTTAAACTATCAAAATAAAGCAACAAAAAACCACCTCTTTTACAGAGGTGGTTTTGCAATTAATGTTATAATTTCTATATTTTCTTTTCTCCCTATATGTCCTCCTTTTCTCTCCCCTCTTAATCCTACTTTCACCCCTAACGTGTTATCTCGTTAGGTCTCTCCAGGCGATAAATAGTTCGGCCACGACTTGTGGGTTTTGGCTGAGTTTGATGCGGGCTAGCATTTTGCGCACGTAGTTGCAGTGTTCTAGCATGGCTTCGTTCAGTTTGTGTTTAACGTGACGCGGGGATTGGTACACCAAAATCGGTGCGAAGTTCCCCACGTGAATATAGCTCGTATCGGGTTCCGGACCTTCCGTAACGATATATTCATAAGGTATAGCCACGTTAAAGAGGCCGTACACCACGTCTTTGCCGACAGGGCGCCGACATTTGATATGAGCAAAGGTCAGATGCGGACCATAGGTCTTAGGCGATGTATAGCTACTACGCCGACCGTCGCTAGTCATAATATAATTGGGCCTCAGCCCTTCCTGTAGCGCCAGCTCCCGTGTAATGGTGCGCATCGGCAGACAGACCAGTTCTTCACGGCCATCTACAAAATAGCACTTCGTACTGTCACCACCACCAGGCTCATAAGTAGGAATAAAACAAACAATGTGGTTCTTTGGATTCGTATAGATCAAATCCAAATCCTCTCCCTTAGATAGCCGAGCGGCCATCATATCTGTTAATTCATCATGTGTTATCATAGGAATTCTCTCCACTCTAATTAGGAACATTCCTTTCAACAATACAATGAACACGTGTTCTGTGAAAGCAGATTCGCATGCTTTAATCTGCTGTTGATTTAATTGTATATCAGTCTGTATAATTTGTAAATATATACACAAAACTATAGAAATTTATGTATAATTAAAGACTTTAAGATCTTGTAAAACTAATGGTTACTTATATGTGTCATTATTTTCTCATTTAAATTGAGAATTGCATATTTTATGTATATCTGTTAATCGAGATTAATGTAATTATACAAAAATCAGAATATAAATAAGAAATTAAATTATATTAACACATATTATTTAATACGAACTAGACTCTAATAGACTAATATTCATATGTTTACACTACATATTCTAATCGATTCAGGGTTCTAAGAATCTCATATGTATATAACTCTAATACGTGTATATCTCTAATAAATATATAGCCCTATTGTATTCGTATCTAGTGTACTCGTAGTTTCTTAAAGTCTGTCGTTAAGTATCTGCGTAGCTTCCGAAGGGCTCGTTCATGCCGTCTTTGGATAGCTTGACGGCTACAGTTCAGCTCTTCACTGACCGATACCAAGCTTTGGCATTCTCCGTAAACGCGACGCAATAGGTCGCGCTGATCTGGAGACAGTCTGCCTAACGCCCATACGAGACGGGCTCGTAAGCGTTGTTCTTCATCGGCAGTCATGATCATGTCCGCTATATTTTCTCCCGACGAGAAGATATCCATACCAATCGTGACCTCTCCATCTTCGGTGATGCGATCTGGTATATGAATCTCACGATGATTACGTAACCGTTCTCGTTTCCAATACCGCATATAACCATATCTAATACCAGCTTTCACAAAACCAGGGAATGGTACAGCCCCTTTCAGATCAAAGCTATAAATCGATTCCAAGAGTATGGCCCATAGATAGCTCTCTAGGTCTTCCCTAAACTCGCGGTTCCCGGTCCGATTCGTATAGTGCAAGATGAGTGGTCTATACCTGCGACAGAGCTCTATTTGTGCCGCATCATGGCGCAGCTCATCAACAGACCACGGCTGATATCCAACGGTCTGAATCCGCATGTTCGGATTTTGACAAATCGACACAAGGCTTTTATCTGATAAGGATGTTAATACCTGATGCCCACAAATGAGGGTCTGTAATTTCAACTCCTCTGGCACCTTGTACTTTAGTTCCTTAGAAAGTACTTCGTTAGAAGTTTTTTCCGCAGGTGATAGCTCCTCAGATTGTGCTTTTTTAGATTGTGATTTTTTAGATTGTACTTTTTCAGATATTGATTTTCTAGTAACTAATTTCTCCGATTGTAAGCTTGCAGTTTTAATACAGGTTCGTTGTACTAACGGTTCTTCGTTTGTGTATAACATAAATCCCCTTTCCTGCCATGGCATAGCGCTTATCTACACAATAACGTGGATTGGAGATTTTGACAAATTGGCAATTCTTTTGAATTCCGTCATATTCTGTTACAATCTAACATTAATTTCTATCTCTGAAAGGGCATAACTATACACCTAAATAGATAATTGCTGAAAATAAATAAACAACACAAAAAGACACCACGGAGGAAGTGTGGTGTCTGATTAAATTGTCTGATTAAATTGCAATACAGGAAGCTTCCACAAAGTCTTTCAGTTGTGGTTTTACGTAGGTTTGGTACACGTCTGCACCGTTGCCACGCACGATGTCGCCCCAGTATTTATACACATAGCGGTACCAGAAATGGAACATGCTATTGGTAAAGTGGTAGTCTGCGTATTTCGCAGGTCCACGGCTATTCGCTTGAATACGACCTACGAGACCCATCGCCATGAGGTCATTTAAACGAGATGTAAAGGTGCCGCTTTTAATTTGGCTAGCTTGTAAAAGCTCCACGTAGTATGGTCTTTCAAGGGTAGCAAGGCCAGATAGGATGGCATTAGCACCTGTTATATTTTTCATATCTCGATGTAAGATATGTTGTGTTTCTTCAAAGAGGGCACCCGATACAGAGAAGAACAAATTAATGATATTCGTATCGATGCTTTCACCATTATCAAAATACTGCACATACGCAGGTAGACCGCCTGTTACGGCGAATACGGTACGCAAGTCATCCTTAGCATAGTGAAGGCCCAAGGATTTCATATCCACCAAGGAGAACGGTTTCACCTCAAAATATTCCGACACATAGGGACCGATTAGACTGCGATCGCCAATGATGCGACCATCGAGCTGTTCTAAACCATTGGCCATCAAAATGATGTTCAACTGGCTCGTTTCTTTATAGGTATCTAACAAATCACGCAAGTGTATGGGGAACTGAGGTACAGCCTCCACCAAGGAAGGGTAATCATCAATCACCACAGTCTGAGGCGTTTTCACACTGCTTTCAAATAGACCCTCAAAAGCCTCTTGCAAGTTAGTGATCGGTTCGAATTTATCCTGCTCATCAGTAGGAACAAAACGTGCCTCAAGAGCTCGATTCATATCGGCTACATGGATTGCTTCATTAGCCATGCGACCTGCCAAGTATAACGCCTTATGACGTCGTACAAGCTGGGAAGCCACATAGGATTTGCCACTGCGATGCGGACCGTACACAACACACAAACTCATTTGATTCATCGCAATACGGGACTGGATACTCTCAATAATTTCAGCACGTCCCACAAAATTCATATACTCTCACCTCCAACATTCTATGGAGATTATTATATCATAAATTTAAAACAAATATAAACTTATTTTCATATTATTAACATGACTTTTTATTATGTTAAATTTTTTACGCATAAAATATACTTATTTAATGGTTTACTTTTTACTCATTCGATTGTAAAACCCCTTATATTTCCTGTATTCTTATAGGTCTATCCTCGTCACGCCAACATACAATATTCCATATATAATCTTTTTCCATACTCAACATATATAAAAAGACGTGCCTACCATAAGGTATAGCACGTCATATGACTCGTATGTAATAAGGATATTTATATAGTCGTTTCTTTATTGTTAGAGTTGTTTCTTTATTGTTGTAGTTGTTTCTTTATTGTTGTAGTTGAGTTTGCATCTTCATGAGCAAAATATGCTTAACCGCATCGTTGAGTCGGTCATTTGAAATGGTTCCGTTCGCCACTGCTTGCGTAAGTGCGCGATGGACTTCATCGATGTGACCCGTATCCGCATCAAGGAGGACGAGGTCACTGCCTGCTACGATGGAGTTAACTGCAAAGTCCCCTATCTTTTGGTTTGCTTGTAAAGCCCCTACATCGACACGGTCGGTCATAACCACGCCGTTATAGCCTAGCTCGTGTCGTAGCCAGTCCGTTATGATTGCTTTCGAGTTACTCGCTAGGTGTTCATTATCGATGGCAGGAATTTGCACATGGCTTATGACGAGCATGTACGTATTCGCTGTCGTCTGTATAATGAGGCGTTTAAATACGGACACATCGTTGTTGTTCAGATAGGCCTTTGCATCATTAGCGGTCTCAAAGGATGCATCACCAAGGCTCACTACTGGGAAGTAGTTATAGGCAAACCACATGTGGTTGATTTGGTAACGCTCCGCCATGGCCAGATCCATATGCCCCGCCCACGTAGGGTCAGATGTATAGGACACATTCGGCACCCCTAGGTTTCCATTCGGTCCCACAATGAGATTAAAGCCCATATCGCGCATTTCGATGGCCGATCGAGTCACTAAATTAATAATCCGTTCCATCGGTAGTTGCCCCCAACGATTTGGCTCTGGCAAGCGCAAGAAACTTTCATTCGTACTCAACACCTTATCCCGATTGATGCCGATGTATGGCGTCACCATACTCGCCGTTGTGGCCGTTTGCATGATATCGTTGGTGAAAGCTTTCACTTGGTTTTTATTATTTAGATTTTCATTAGTTAGCATAACGCCGCTCACACGGTATTTCCTGATGACATCCTTTTGGGACTGACCTACCGTGCTGCCATGAAGGCTAATCATCATCAGTTGACCTATCTTGTCCTCTTGAGACATAGCCCCAAGCCAGGTATTCACCTTCTCAGGGACAGGTTTGTCTGATTGCATGACGGCCCGATACGATACAGTTCGTACCTCTTCCTGCTCTGCCTGACTCTCATGTTGGCATCCCGCAGTACCGATGGCGGCGACTATCAAGGCCATGCCACATAAGGCACGCCGTAAAAACAAGTTCATCTCTCCACAAAACTCCTTGCTGAACTCTCTTACACATTACTTCTCTATATATTATACACTATATAATTCATCTTTTCCTCATGTGAAAGCTAATTTTCTATACTAATTTATCATAATAAAGTTATAAAGTAATAGTAACAATTACTATACAAAACAATCCATTGTTATGAAATCATTATGATAGTACATACAGTCACAATCTAGTGCCTTATGAGATCCATACATATAACATATACAAAACTATAAGAAGGATAAACATAAAAATCCTACGAATCGCATGTAAGTTGACACTCAGTAGTCAATATCTACACAAGTATCAAGTCACTCATGACCCGTAGGATTTATGTATGTTTAGTTAGTTACCCATATACCAGTCTAATCACGCCAATGTATAGATGTACGTATCGGCAAATTGCATTCGAAACGATCCGTACTGAGTAAATTAGCTACATGGTAATACGATTAGCCCTTATATTTAGGGGATGTTGGGCATGTTTCAGGTGTTACGTCTTTGCGATCACCAAGAACTGCGCTGCGGTTTGTGTAATGTGTATGTAAGAGTTCATGTGCCTTATGGCCCAATGGTTCACCCAAGAAGTCTTTGTATAAGGCTTGGATTTCTGGGTTTTCATAGGAAGCAACCCATTTGTAGTTCGCATCGGCTTCGTAAAGACCGCCAATACGAGCTTCCTTAGTTTTCACAGCTTGAGGCAATTTAGTGCGTGGTTGACCACCGCCACCAATACAGCCACCTGGGCAAGCCATAACTTCGATGAAGTCATAGTGTTTATCGCTATCTTTCAAGGCATTAAGGAAGTCACGTGTGTTTTTACCGCCATGCACTACAGCAACAGACAAGGTTACATCATCACCTAATTGAACAGTAGCCTCTTTAACGCCTTCCATACCACGAACGTCTTCGAGGTGTGTCAATGCATATGGAGGTGGCTCTTTATCAGTGATAAGCTTGTACGCTGTACGCATAGCTGCTTCCATAACACCGCCAGTATTACCGAAGATGATGGATGCACCAGTTTCCATACCGATTAAGTCATCGAATTGGGATTCTTCAATAGCATTGAAGTCGAGATTTTCCTCTTGAATCCAACGGATGAACTCACGTGTGGTGATGGAAATATCTGTATCCATGCCAATGGAATCGTCGTTGTGGAAACGAGCTGCCGCATTTTCTTCTTCCCGTTTTGTTTCTGCTTTTTTAGCAGTACAAGGGTTTACAGATATGGCCACGATGTTATGAGGATCGATGCCTTTTTTCTCTGCAAAATATGTTTTAATCATAGCCGCTTCCATAGCGATACAAGAACGTGTGGAAGACAAGTTAGGAATCAATTCAGGGAAGTAGATTTCCGCAAAGCGCACCCACGCTGGGCAGCAGCTTGTGAACTGAGGAATTTGACCACCATTTTTAAGGCGTTCTACAAGCTCAGATGCTTCTTCCATAATAGTTAAGTCCGCACCAAAGTTAGTGTCTACTACATAGTCTGCACCTAATGCACGCAATGCACCAACCATTTTACCTTCAAGGAATGTACCTGGTTCGTAACCGAAGCCTTCGCCGATAGCTACACGAACAGCTGGAGCTGTTTGAATAACAACGATTTTTTCAGGATCTGCAAGAGCGGCTTTCACCTTTTCAAGCTCGGATTTAGCATGCATGGAGTCGAACGGACATGCAGCCGCACATTGACCACAATGGATACATACAGGCACGTCGCCGTTTGCATCGAGATCGTAGTAGTCGAGTACGCTCATTACGTCCGCACAAGCGCGACGGCATAACGTACAGTTTTTACACTTAGAAATGTCGTGATAAATGGATGGATTGTCGAGCGCAATCGGCACGCGTTTATCGATAAATTCGTATTGAGACATGAGGACCTCCTCTAACAAACTAAAACTAGCAAACCTTTAAAAGAAATAGGCCAAACTACAGAGCACTGTGCTCAAGGCGTACTTCCACATCTTACCTTTAGTATACGCTATAGTGAAAGTTTATACTATGTAGAAATGTTACACTTTTGTGCAAAATTATGATTAATCAACCCTCTCTAGATGACATAATATTGTGCATGGCATTCTACATGATATTGTCCGTAAGCATATTTGAATAAGAGACAACTTACAAAAATGCGTAATAATATTCCCATTGTACCACGAATGGATAAATAATTCACCAGATTTTAGGGAATTAAAGGTAGTAAAAAAACGCACGCCCTCAAATGAGAACGTGCGTATATAGGCTTTCACCAAAAATCATAACCCTCGGAGGATCAGATTATTTGTCACCCCAGATAAGTGTGTATACAGCGTATGCAGGAGTACCTTGTTCAACCTTACGAGTAGATTTGTTAGGTTGTTCTTGTTTTACTACTTCGCCTTTCGGATTGTAAAGAGTAACCTTAACGTCTTTTACTTCGCGTTTTTTGTGGTTAAACTCTTCAGTTACGATGTAGTGGTAACCTTCGTAGTCCATAGCTTTGATGTCCAAAGTTGCTTTTTTGTCATCTTTTTTAACAGAATCGTTATCGATGGACCAAGTGATGCCATTGCTATCAGTACCAACAGTATACCAATTTGCTGCATCAACACTACCGATGCCACCAATCAATAAAGCGCCTGCTGCCAAAACAGCTGCCAATGTTTTTTTCATATGTTTACCTCTCGATTTAAATACAAGAATACGAAATCTAGTATATTCGATGAAACTAAATATTTTATGAAAGACAAACGTGCTCAATTATCAAGACTTCACATAATAGGTAGAACGACCTCCGCCTTTACGTTGAATACGACCATCCTTCACAAGAGCACGTACAGAATATTCAATAGCACTATCGCTAAGATTAGGACACCAGTCTCTAATATCTTGCTTTGTGAAAGCCCCTAAGTGATTATCGATGGCAGCTTGCACCTGCTCCATGGCAGAACCACGATTTGCCAATATAGAACTGCGGTCCTCAAAGTCATGATACGCGGCCAATAACATTTGTAACCAATACCGAATAAACGATATAGGACAAGAGCTTTCATCATACCAGGCATCACTAGACTCGCGCAAAGCAACATAATACATATCCTTGTTTGCGGCGATTTTAGCCTCTAAGGACACATATTTACCAACCATAAAGCCACTGCGATACAGCAACAATGTCGTCAATAATCGACTCATGCGACCATTTCCATCATTGAATGGGTGAATACATAAAAAATCATGTATAAAAATAGGAATAGCTAGAAGTGGTTCTACCTCTCCATTGCCTACAACACGATTATATTCAGCACAAATCTGGTCAAGAGCCTCTGCTGTCTCATAGGGCGCTAGAGGAGTAAATAACACCTCTGTCCGTCCATCGGGATAGGTAACACTAATATAGTTCTGTACACTCTTTAACTGTCCACCACGAGCATTAAACTGGTAATTATACAAAATCTTGTGCAACTGCAAAATATGATTGCCACACAAAGATATGGAGTCATAACTTTCATGGATAACATTTAAAGCATCACGATACCCCATGATTTCCTGCTCATCCCGATTTCGAGGCGTAGTCTTATCAGCCACCAACTGCCGAAGCCGTGTACTCGTCGTCACAATCCCTTCAATCGCATTTGAAGCCTCCGTACTCTGTACCTTTGCCAACTCTACAAGAGAGTCTAATATAGCAGGACTCTGTGAAAGCAAAACCTCCTCCTTGCCATTCGCCCGGTAGATTCCCGCAATAAGACTTAAAATATCCATATCCCACGACAAAGACTGAATCCAACCATACTCAAAACGACGCATACACACACCTCCATTCGGTTCTAATCCCTTATACATAAATTTATTCCCTTAAATTATATCATAATTTAAGGGAATAAATAATTTAGATACATTTAATCATACGTGCAGAAAGGGTTCTATCTCTTTGAGACCGACTTAGGTCACTATGGAGGTCGATGAGAGATAGAACCCTTTCTACTAGTCGAGGAAATTTACCAAATCAAGTGATACACGTGATCTAGATTACTTCCTTCTTGTATTTGTATGTCTGTATTGTCGTATGTTTGGCCACCGATCACATAGCCTGCTGGATTGTATGCTTTCATCTCGAGCAGTTTCGCAGTCTTTGCAGCACGATTAAATTGCAAAGTATAGATAGCGTGATCACCACTAGGGTCAACAATCTTTAAATTCAACTTAGCCTGCGCATCGTCTTTCTCTACCGTATCGTTATCGATGTAACCAGTACGACCATCCGCATCAGTATTAAGAGGATACCAACTTTCAGCATGAGACACACCCACACCAGCGCTAAATAACAAACCCGCTACCGCTAAACATGCAAACCATTTTTTCATAACCGTTCTCTCCTGATTAGAAAATCTAAACAACTATGCATTTCGCATAATACAATTCACTATGACTTCATTATAACACCATAATTGCATATTACTAATAAAAACTCTATTAAATGCATAAACTATATAGAACCCCTAAGGAACGTCTAGCGAGCCCCCTATGGGATTAAATAATCGTATTGTAATAGGGATGCCCATGCTAAGATTAGCGTAAATTAGAAATAAAAAGACCCAACTCTTCTATGAAAACGACTTAGCTCGCTTTGGAGGCTTTCATAGAAGTGTTGGGTCTACTATCTAAACACACAGTCTAGGATGGGCATCTCTACACCGAAAGATTATTTACCCCATAGGGCCTTCATAACTTCCGCGCCCATGGTATCATCTTCAATTTTTGTAGGTTTTTGTGCGTCTTTGCTGGACAATAACGCTACGCCTGCAGCGCTGTATACTGTTGTATCAAGTTCTGTCCATGTTTTTTCTTTACGATCGATGCGTACTGTGTAGATGTATGTGAAGCCTTCTACATTGTTAATTTTAACAAGTACTGTTGCCTCATCATCTGTTTTATATACAGAAGAGTTATCGATAAACCATGCTGCATCATCAGCATCAGCATCGATATAATACCAATCAGCGGCACTCGCTTGGCCAAAGCCACCTACAAAGAAAACCCCTGCTGCAAACATAGCAGCTAACCATTTTTTCATTTCTAACTCCTTAACGCTAGAGACGACCATCTAAGATGGCCGCCCATAGTTACTTACATATTTGTATCTTAATTATTCAATTATATTATTCTTCAATTACATCTTCTTCGATTTCAGAACCTGGAATAACAGCAATGCTAGCTACTTTATCACCTTCATCGAGGTTTTGTGTTTTCACACCAGAAATAGCTTTGCCTTTTTTAACAGCAATATCATTCATGTTGAAGCGGATGATTTTGCCTTGTTCAGAGATAAGCATTACTTCATCATCGTTATGAACAACTTCAACGGCAACTACGTCACCTGTTTTGTTCGTAATCTTGAAGTTCTTAGAGCCTTTACCGCCGCGTTTTTGCAATGTATAAGCTTCCGCATCATTGCGTTTACCAAACCCTTCTTCGGAGATAGTAAACACTTGTGCTTCGCTTTCATCAGCATTAATAACACCAGCACCTACAACCACGTCGCCTGCATTGAGTTTAATGCCTCGCACGCCGTGAGCCGCACGTTTCATAAGGCGTACATCGCTTTCACTGAAACGAATAGCGATACCCAATTTAGTACCAATCAAGATATCTTGGTCACCAGTCGTTACGTTGACGGAAATCAAGTGATCCCCTTCGTCGAGGTTGATAGCGTTGAGACCAGAACGACGGATGTTGCGGTATTCTTCGATAGCTGTACGTTTTACAACGCCAAACTCAGTTACCATGAATAAGTTTACATCTTCTTGAACGCGTTCAAGGTCAATCATAGTCGTAACGGATTCGCCTACAGCTAATGGCAATACGTTAACCATGGCAGTACCGCGAGAATTACGGGAACCTGCTTCTGGCACTTCGTATGCTTTGAGGCGGTATGTACGGCCTGTGGACGTGAAGAATAACAATGTATTATGCGTACGAACATGCATAATTTGTGTTACATAATCGTCTTCCTTCGTCTTCATGCCGATAACGCCAGCGCCACCTTTATGTTGGTTGCGATATACGTTCGCGTTCATGCGTTTGATGTAACCTTGTTTAGTCAAGGTAATAACCATCTCTTCGTCAGCGATGAGGTCCTCTACATCAAGGTCGGACGTATCGATTGTGATTTCAGAACGACGAGGGTCGCCGTATTTCTTCTTCATATCATCCAGTTCGTCTTTGATGATTTGACGTTGACGCGCTTCGCTAGCCAAGATAGCTTTCAAATCTTCGATCAATGCCAACAATTCCTTGTATTCGTCTTCGATTTTCTCACGTTCCAAGCCTGTTAAACGGCGTAAACGCATGTCGAGGATGGCTACTGCTTGTTTTTCTGAAAGCCCGAATTTTTGCATCAATGCGTTACGTGCGATTTCGTCAGTTTGAGAACTGCGGATTGTAGCGATAACTTCATCGATGTGGTCAAGGGCGATCAACAAGCCTTCCAAGATGTGAGCACGCGCTTCGGCTTTGTTAAGCTCGAATTGAGTGCGACATACGATTACATTGAGACGATGATCTAAGTAGTAACCCAATACTTCTTTCAAATTCAATACGCGAGGATGACCGTCCACGAGGGCCAACATAATCACGCCGAAAGATTCTTGAAGTTGAGTGTGTTTATATAATTTGTTAAGAACGATATCTGGTTGCACGTCAGCGCGCAATTCGATAACGATGCGCATACCTTGACGGTCAGATTCGTCGCGAAGTGCTGTGATGCCATCAATAACCTTGTCGCGGCTCAAGTTTGCAATCGTTTCGATAACGCGAGCCTTGTTAACTTGGTATGGAATCTCAGTCACTACGATTTTATGCTTGCCCTTCGCCATTTCTTCAATGGTTGCACGAGCGCGCATTTTTACACTGCCACGACCTGTAGAGTACGCTTTTTTAATGCCTTCCCGGCCCAAAATGAGCGCCCCAGTCGGGAAGTCTGGCCCTTTGATTTGCGTCATCAATTCGTCCACAGTTACCTCTGGATTATCGATGAGCATAGTAAGGCCATTACATACCTCGTTAAGGTTGTGCGGCGGAATATTTGTCGCCATCCCTACGGCGATACCGCTGGAACCATTGATGAGAAGATTTGGGATCTTCGCTGGCAATACGGTAGGTTCTTGCAAGCTTTCATCATAGTTCGGCATGAAATCAACAGTTTCCTTGTCGATATCAGCGAGCATTTCTTGCGTAATTTTCGCCATACGTACTTCGGTATAACGCATCGCAGCGGCACTATCGCCGTCGATGGAACCAAAGTTGCCGTGGCCGTCTACCAAGAGGTAGCGCGTATTGAAATCTTGCGCTAAACGAACCGTTGCGTCGTAAACGGATCTATCACCATGTGGATGATATTTACCGAGTACGTCACCGACGATACGAGCGGATTTCTTGTACGGTTTATTTGGCGTCATGCCTGTTTCGTGCATCGCGTACAAAATACGACGATGTACTGGTTTCAAGCCATCGCGCACATCTGGAAGAGCACGCATTACGATTACGGACATCGCATAATCGATATAGGCGTTCTTCATTTCTTTATCAATCTGAACGGGATGAATATTCCCGTGGGACCATTGTTGGTCTGCCACAATCTCACCTCATTTTACTAACACTGATTATAATTCATCATAATATTATAGCATTTTTAAGGGCTAAAGGCTAATTTTATCGGTATTTTTCTGCATTTTTGTGAAAGCTACTTCACCTATTCTAGTAGCCAATCTAAAACATTCTTTTGCTCTATACCATTATGATTATCTGTTTTATGTAACACATCCATTGTAAGTAAATATTTAGGATAGTTATCATCAAGTTTCTCTAACGGTGATAATTCACGTCGTAACGTAGTATCATCCATAACGCTATAGCTTACTTGATAATATTCTAAACGATGTGGCATTTTAGCTACAAAATCTATTTCACCATTTTGTAGATGCCCTACATAAACACGGTAACCACGTCTAATTAATTCCAAATATACAATATTCTCGAGTATATGACCGCGATCCGAATCTGTACGACTTAATAAAAACTTACGGAATGCACTATCTACAACATAATATTTAGCATTTCGCTGCAATAACGCTTTTCCTTTTACATCAAATCGGTCAACTTCATAGATTAAAAGACCATCTTTGAGACCTTGTAAATATTTCTCAACCGTCTTATTATCCGTTTTACGACCATAACTAGTGAGCGTATTCGCAATTTTCGTTGGATTAATCAAACTCCCTATATTAGCTAATAAATATTTAATAATATCCAATAATAATGGTACATCTGTAATTTTTAATCTCGTTACAATATCTTTCAGAATAACAGTGTTTAGAATACTTTCTAAATATTCATCAATACTTTCATCATCTTCAACATGTACAAGCCTAGGGAAAGAACTATGCTCGATATACAAATTGTATATATCCATATCTGACAAGTTTTGCTGACTATATGCACTATGAAATTCTTTAAATGAAAGCGGTAGCATCTCAACTTGCACATATCTACCGGTTAATAATGTGGCAATATCAGAAGACATAAAATATGCGTTTGAACCTGTAATATAAATATCCACATTAGGTTTGATAAATAAACTTCCTACGACCTTCTCAAATTGTGGTACATGCTGCACTTCATCTAAAAATACATACATGGGAGTCTCTGGAATCAATCGTTCTACTATATACTCATGGAGGGCATGATACTCCTGTAGCGGTTCATACTCTAAATCTTCAAAATTAATAGAAATGATTTGATTGGCTTTTACACCACTAGCTAATAATTCTTGTTTAAACAATTCAAATAATGTAGATTTGCCGCACCGACGCACACCAGAAACGACTTTAATCACATCTTGATCTTTATGACGCCTTAAAAATTCTAAGTATTGCTCGCGTTGAATCAAAGGCATTATAACCTCCTTAGCTCAACAATATTCACTATTATTGCACAACTAGAAACATATTTTAGGATAGTAATCCTAATTCAGTACATTTATAATTTAAACAGGGACTATAATCCTTATTTATTATAATTATATCATTTTTTAGGATTATAATCCCTATTTTTATTAAATACAATATATTTCGGGATTACAATCCTAAAACAACTGTTTTATCATCGTATTGAACACTTATAACTATCTCTATCCCTTATTTAGTGACCCGCATGCTTTATCATATGATCTAAAATGCTAACAAAATCTCGTTCCACAGCAGAAGTGTCTGCACCGGTGCTACCAATCCCAGTTAACATAGTTTCTTTCCAATCATTCTTTGCCTTAAATCTAAATGAGATCAAATACTTAGCTTTTGTTTTATCCGCTTCTCCTTTTGGCAAATAGTAAAAGCCTATGCTTCTTTCAGTAGGCAACAGTGCTGGATTATCTTGCGGTTTATATTGGCTATATATAGATTTCATAAAGGTTAGAACATCTTCACCCTTTACAGACGTATCTACAAAAATAATCTCATCGTATGTAAATAAAGGTATCTTATTAGTACCAGCAACGCGTGTCGCTTTAGATTTAGCTAGCTCCAACGCCTCCTCATGAGTGGCCATCCGCATGCCATACCGCTTAGCACTCTCCACCAAAGAAGAGTTCAAATGAACTAAATACGCCTGTGAATAAGCAAAATCTGCATCATTATCTCTCTCACCACCAGGTGCAGGCAAGGTTGGACGATGCACCACAGAATTTATGGTAAAAGAAAAACCATTGCTTTCATCATAAAAAACATATACATTGCGCTGGAATGGTTTCTCCTTCTCCACCACAGCAGATTGAAGAACTAGACGCGGATGAACAACGCTGAACTCCTTTTCCACACTAGCCTTGATATCCTCTGGCGTGGCAGGATCACCATTTTCCATCGTCCACACAAAAGAACAACCGCTCAATAAAAATGTACAAATACACACAACAACTAATGATATATACCTAATCAACTGCTTCATAGATACACCTCTCCCTGACCTATTTTCCTCGCACAGCCTGTTGTATTTCCCGATCAACAACGGTAATTATGTCTCGTTCAATCTGCTCAGAACTCTTATCTTGATAACCAACACCACTCATTAAGGTATCTCGCCAATCTTCCCGCCCTCTAATTTTAAAACTTATTAGGTACAGAGCCTTGCTCTTGTCTGTTTCACCATTTGGTAAATAGTAAAAGCTAACCTTACGTCCATACACACTACTTACTAAGGTCTCGTCACCATTAGGTTTATATAGAGAATATATGTCTCGTAACATGCCCACTACACCAGCACCATTAGATGTTTGATTAAGAAATACAAAATCTCCTTCATCAAACAAAGGCGCTGTACTATTACCATCTGGACGCATGAGTTTAGCACTGATGAGCGCCTTACGCTCCTCATCATTAGCTATGTGAAAGCGATATTTTGTAGCAAGAAGAGCTACCTCACTATTTAAATGATTTAAATATGTATCTGCATACCTATACTCAGCCTTCGTTACCCGCTGACCACCTGGAATAGGTAGCTCAGGAGTCTTCACATACACACTTGTAGTAAAGACAAAACCATTATTCTCATCTAAAAAAGTATACTCATTATGTTTATTGGGCTTTGTAGAAACAACCCTAGAAGACTGCAACACAAGACGGGGATTATAAGCCGAAAAACGCTCCTCAACCATTTCCTTCACATCATTTGGCGTGTATGGATCCCCATCAAACAGCGTTATCCGAGAAGAAGTACAACCACCCAATACAACACTACAAACACACAACAAAACCAACAACACAAACCTAACAAACAAAGGCATACACAACCACACCTCTCTCCTTTTCCCCATTTGTATCAAGTATTCATATCAAATATGCAGACACAATCATTGATAACATCAGCTGATTGTTGATACTCTACTTCACACCCTTTCCCCATCAGGGGCCTCGCCCCATGCGAAAGGAAAAGTGCTTTTGTTGTTGGGACTAGTCCACATATAGGGTTGTAAAAAAGTTAGACACTTATGAATGAGCGACTTAGGTCACTATGGAGCGAAGGAATAAGTGTCTAACTTTTTTAACTAGTAAACCACTATGTGACGGGGCCCCAACAACAATCACTTAACTAGCGCATCCAATGTATTCATTCGGAAGTCTTCTATTACATTCATAAAGGATTGATTGTGTATGGGATTGTCCGTCATCCCAAATAGGTGGCTTTTACAGTCACAGTCAGAGGATCCGAATTTAGGCACGTCCCATTCGGCAACGCCACGGACCGCATCAGCGAGAGCACATTCCGCATCAGCCCAGCTAGTACGAATCGGCAGCCCTGCTATCATTTCGCAGTGACCACGGAAGTAATCTAGATGCCAGTGCATTTTCTTCCGTTTTCGCTTATGGCGCTCAATGCGCTTTGTTAAATTCGCCTTCGCAGAGCCTACGTACATATAGTAACCCGCCTTGAAATGCATCATTCCTTTAGAGCCGATCTCAAGGTCTAAATCATGGTCGAGATGCATGACCATTACGTACACGCCACTATCGTGAGCCTCTGTGTCGAGAATGCTACTCGGATAGGAACATTCACGTGTTACAGTGGGCATGGTAAAAGTATCATCCCAAGCCACCGCAACGGCTTTCCAGTCTAAAGAAGATGCTACCTCTTTAAAGGTTTTGGCAAACTCCAAATCTGTATGGTAGTCTGGCAAGAACCACTGAGCTCGGTCCCATTGTACGAGGAATAGAACCCCTGTGTGGTAGCCTTCATTTTGCAGTTCTTTCAAATGTAGTAAATGCTTGCGCCCTCGTTCTGTAATAGCATCAGGGAACATGGCTCCAGTTTTGGAGAATAGCGTACAAGACTTAACCTCTAACAGGAACTCATCACCTTTATCATTGGTGAGAAGCAAGTCAAAACGTGATGATGTACCGTGTAGTTTAACCGTATATTCTCGTCGTACAACACGCCACTCTTCCCAACCTGGGATAAGTTTATTTTCGGTCAAATGCTGGGCTACATCATTACTGTAGTTAGTGTCAAGCATAATCACGACACCATCGCGCTCGATGCCGACCACGCGATATTTCGTTTTCGCATCAGGCTTATCGTGAGGCACGATGTACATCGTTACACCGGTGAACAAGAGCTCCCACATGCGACCAGGATTTGGCAAATGAGCGAGCACGCTTTCACCATTTAAATCTAAAGTCACCACAAAACGGTTCGGGCGACCAGTATATGTTGCTTTTAAAATTGTATCGTAAAGGACTTTCATTGGTACTCCTACATCAAGAATATTCTATGTGTCTATTATACGCTATTTTGTTACAGGATGAGAGTCCTACAGATTGTACTTTGAAAGTCCTTACAAATTGCATGATGAAAGACCTAAGAAAAGCCTAAGAAGTACCACCTTACATATTTACAAAAACTAAATTAATAATTCACCACAGTTACAGGATCATTGTTGCGATATTTCCGATTACTGTGTGGAAAGTCTCGTTCTACCAAATTATGTAGCGCTTCTTCTAATAAATTCCAAAAACCATCAGTGTCTTCCGTTGGTATGCCAAGAACAATGGAGTTTCCTTTGGAATAGATAATACATGTGGAGGTTATATTATCAATAATTGGCAAATATACAATAATTACGCCACATGCTGCTAGCATATCCTTAAGAGGCTCTTTCACACCGATTAAAGGTTCACTAGAAAGATCCTTAATTTTTGGTATAAATTTTCTTAATAACTCTGCATCGTAAGGATTGACCTCTACAAAACGGGCCCTTCCTTTCGTGATTTGTACCAATGTATAAATTGCACTCTTTTTATCAGGCTCCATATCCTTAATATTTTCATATACTAAGGGCATAATCATTTCATCAGCTACATTTTTTAAAGAAGCTACCTCAAAAAACTTCTGTAAATTATTGACCTGCTCAGCTGCCTTTTTCGTTTCTGGAACGATACCCAAACGTGCAAGCTTAGCATAACCAAAAGGTTTAGCAAAGTTGATTTCTTCATCAATAGAATTCTCATACTCTACTTTTAATATCTGCTCCCTATAACTAGCTTCTAAACCATTCCAAAAACTAGCCTCTACACCAAACACCCGCTCAAGACGCATTGCCACATCTTGAGTTAGTGGCACCTCTCCATTAATAAGCTTACTAATGTGTTTTTCACTCATATCCATTCGTGTAGCTAATTCTTTTTGCGTCATATGCCTATCTTCTAAAACCTCTTTTATAGTCATACCTGGTGGTATCGCTATAAAGGTATTACTCTCATATATCTTCATATGTATAGCTCCTATACTAATGCTAATCTACAATCTCTCAAATCATAGTGAATGGTTGATACAATATAAATGGCCATTTATAATAATTTACCTAGTAGGTTAATTATATTATACTCTCTTAACTATAAATGTAAACATATAATTTACCAATTAGGTAAATTACTTTATAATATCTAGTATCATAAATCATATATACTATTAATAATTAATATTAAAAACTTTCATTTTTGTAGCTTAGGTTACATTATTACGTGTTAAAATAGTTTATACTAGGAACATCGGGTCAGTATTTAATACCCGTACTGATCGTTACGCCGGGTTTTGATGAGGCATCGCCTAGTTGATCTCATCACGCTGTTCGTATACGTGCGAAGCTTTCACAAAACCCAATGGCGTATATTTTTTACAAACAAAGAATCATATAGATTAACTAAGTAGTTTTAGCCACAATTCTCTGCAGAGAGGGCTCGAGAAAGGATTTAATATGGCACAAATTGCAGCAAATTTACAACGCATTAAAAACGGCCAACGCCGTTATGCAATTACACCTCGCATTCCTGGAGGTTTCATTCAACCTGAACAATTACAAAAATATATCGAAGTAGCCAATGAGTTCGGCGCCGTTCTAAAATTGACTGCCAGCCAACGCATTATGATTACGAATTTGAAAGCAGAAGACGTAGATAAAGCTTGGGAGATGCTCGGCATGGAGCCAGCGTACACTGTATCTAACCGCGTGCGCAGTGTAAAAATCTGCCCAGGCACTACATTCTGTAAACGTGCTAAACAAGATAGCGTACATCTTGGCATGCAAATCGAGCGCAAATATTTGTCTCAAGAAATGCCAAACAAAATGAAAATCGGCGTGTCCGGTTGTCTTAATTCTTGTACTGAAAGCCGCTTGAAAGATGTGGGTATTATCGGTACTGTAGAGGGCTGGAATGTATACGCTGGCGGTAGCGGCGGTGCACACCCTCGCATTGGCGACCTCATCGCTGAAGTAACAACTGAAAAAGAAGCTCTTGCATTGGTAGATCGTATCATTGCATACTATAAAGAAAATGCTCAAATCGAACGCATGGGCGAATTCATTGACCGCATTGGTTTAGAGGCTTTCAAAGCAGCTGTATTGGGCGACCTTGAAGGTGCTCCAGCTGAAAGCAAATCCGAAGAACCAGCTGTGTTCTTGCCCGGTCAAGGTAACGATCCTGAAGTCGAAGCACCTCGCCTCGAAGTAGGTTCTCCTATTACTCCAGACACAATCATTCGCGACATCGTGGAAACATATCCAAATGTTGTGCCTGTATTGCAAAGCATCGGCATGGGTTGCTTAGGCTGCCCTTCTGCCACAGCTGAGCCATTATGGCAAGCCGCAGAAATTCACGGTTTTAATGTATACGATTTAGTAGAGAAGTTAGAAACAGCACGAAAAGGAGCTTAATATGTCCGCATTCTTAGGTCACATCCATTACTGGTTATATCGTAAAATTCAATTGCTCGTAGAGCGTGAAAACTTGATTTTAGAAAAAACAACTAAAGTTGTTGATGATTTAGCAGAGGAATTACACTCTATCTCCGTAGATACATACGGCGAACCAATCAATCCAAGCATTCCTCTGGAAAACATCATCGACCACGGCAATATCCACGGCTGGTTGGCTAACCAAATCAACATCGCATCCGTTCGCGAAGCAGCTTTCATCAGAGATTTGCTCGACACTAACTCCGGCGACGAAGCGGTGAACGTAGTAACAGCTATTCTCGATGCATTTGCTGTACAAGGCCAAGCATGTGGCGTTGTGGCGCAAGACAGCCTTGAAGAACACACTGCTCCAGCGATTTACAATGCGTTGCAAAACTTCTACGTAAATGGCATGCCTTGTGATGGCGGTGACCAAGTGGTTTCTGAAAGCCCAGATGAGTTCACATGGGTGGGTGACCACAGATTACAAGCAGGCTACTGGCGTACGGCAGGCGTTGATCCTAAGTTCATGGCACTTGCGTACCAAACATGGTTCGAAGCCTTTGTAAAAGCGGTAGACCCTAACTTTGAACTTGTAACGACTGAAGAAAACGGCACACGTTTATATACAATTAAGAAAAAATAAATAATAAATACATAACATTCCGTTTGTTTAGGCACTATAAACGAACGAAAACGAGCAAAAAAGCGAACGTAAAATTTTACGTTCGCTTTTTATCTTATTATTTATATTCTACAATTACTTAACAGTATATGTAGTACCACGTCCTATACCTTGTTTTCTTAAAAAACCTGAGTTCACTAATTTATTCAAATTTTCTTCAATGACAAGTAAAACGATTCTTATCGAGTTTTCCGAATATACTATATCATAAAACGAGCGTATATATTTACGTTCGTTTTTGCGCACATTTTAAATCTAACTTTAATATATTTTTACAAAACTGTAGCTATAGGCACAGCATTGATAAGCAATATCATTTATAATGTAAGCATAAGATAATTACATAAGTTCATTTAATTAAGTGATAGCGTCAGCTTTCAAAACATAAAAAGCTAGAATTAGGAGGTCTATTATGGCAGGCACAGTTAATCAAGAATTAGGTTTATTATTCCAAGGTCCTAACTATGTAATCGTAAAAAAAGGCGGCAAAGCTAGTGAACAAGTTGAAAAACACAATCACCCAGAAGCAAATGTAATCTTTACAGTAGTAAAAGGTAAAGTACAAGTATTCCTTAACGAAACTGAAGAACACGTACTTGTACCAGGCCAAGTATTAGAATTCAACGGCGATAACTACATCCAAGCAACACTTGTTGAAGACAGCGAATTCGTAGTAAACCTTATTCATAAACCAGAATAAATACTAACAGAACCTACAAACACTATTAGAAAAGGCGGTTAATCATTTGAGATTAACCGCCTTTTTTATGGAGCTTACATTTTGTAGAGCTTAAAAGGAATTATAGATTGTAAAGTCACTTACATCAAAGCGTTTTTTATGGCCCGGTGCAGGTACGCAATCTGGATGAGGATAACCGATTGGGAATATCGCTACAGGAATGATATTATTTGGTAAATTATAGGTATCTCGTACTTTAGCTGGATCAAAATGAGCAATCCATGTTGTTCCTAAACCTATATCCGCCACGGTAAACATGAGGTGAGCACCTACAATACTAGCGTCTACAACGCCCATATCCGCATCATCGTATTCCCGTTTCCAACTCACTGTATTATCGTAACAAACAATAATCGCCAACGGCGCATTGAAGTGGCCATTAGTGCAGTCTTTTAGTTTATTAAGACTATCTGTCGTATTCAGCACAAGTAAGCGTTGCGGCTGATAATTATGAGCCGTAGGTGCTAATCTCGCTGCCTCTAACAAGATATCTAACTTCTCTTGCTCAACGGGCTTCGTATCAAATTTTCGAACTGAATACCGCTCTGTGGCTAATGCTTTAAAATCTTTCATTAGATCTCACTCCTTATTTGAAATAAGCTAATCTATTTTAAAGAAAACACCTATATGTAACCTACAATATCTTATCTCTATACAGACTACTTCTGTTAATATATTTCTCTATCTTACTATAAAAGTCCTTTAAATCCAAAAGCCCCTTATCTGAAACCAGACAAGGGGCCATTTCATATTATTTTTTTGGGTTATAGGACAAAACGTGTTGGTACTTTAATCCCAATCATTGAAAGATAATTT